>UMJB01058385.1_pt1 | contig 13291 bp, 9 predicted proteins | sample 1965961 | NCBI WGS metagenome assembly UMJB01 (sample SAMEA4836139, study PRJEB28245) | human gut metagenome | biome: gut microbiome; material: fecal sample | place: Denmark | collected 2008
TGTTGCACAGCCAACCTCTATCATGGTAGATACTTTTGGAACAGGAAAACTTTCTGATGAAAAACTGGTTGAGCTCGTTCGTGAGAACTTTGATCTCCGTCCGGCAGGAATCATCAAAATGCTTGACTTAAGAAGACCAATTTACCGTGGAACAGCAGCATACGGACATTTCGGACGTACAGACTTAAATCTTCCTTGGGAAGCAACAGATAAGGCGGAAACATTAAAGAAATATTTATAATCAGCGTTGAGCAGATTAATTTATGAAAAGTTTAGAATCTTTTTCGGAAAATGTCATAGGATTTCGGATGGTTCATGCTATAATAGGTCATAGGGTTTATCCTTGTGACCTATTTTTATTCACAATAATAGAATGTTCACGAAGTGTGCATTCTATTGTTTCTATGGATACAAAAGTGGGTGAACAAGGGTAGAAACATAAACATTCATAGAAGGAAAGCGTATGAAGTTTAAGAATAAGATTATTATTTCATTCTGCATCATTATATTTGTACCGATTTTCCTTGCAACACTGGTTTTGTTCAGTATGCAGCACATTCAGATGCGGGCGATCGAGCAGACCTATGGTGTCGAAGGGGACGGATACAGTTATTTTTCCAATTCTGTCCAGCTTCTGAGCCGGTTTACAAGAGAAATCTATCGGGAAGTATACAAGGTGGCAGACAACCAGCCGGAGAAACTGGAGGATGGAGCATACCTTGAGAAGATCAACCAGCAGTTGGAAGAAAAAGCGTCCTATCTCATCGTTCGGAAAGGACAGGAGCTGGTATATATAGGAAAAAGCGCAGGGACATCGCTTTTGACGGAGCTTCCGGAGTATGGAAGTGCCGATGGCAATGCGGATTCCGGGACATACATGGATGGTGAGGAGCAGGCACTGGTAAAACAGATTGATTTTGTTTATCCGGATGGTGCAAAGGGCAGCATTTTTATCGTGACCAGATTAGAGGAGATGGTTCCTGAATTAAAAAGTCTTCTGATCGATATTATGGTTTCCATTGTGCTGATCCTTGTTCTGACAGCATGTATGCTGACGGTATGGATTTATACCAGCCTGATCAATCCAATCAAAAAATTGCAGGCTGCCGCACAGAATATTAAGGAGGGTAATCTTGATTTTACGATCGAGGCAGAGAGCAGGGATGAGATCGGGGAACTCTGCACAAGTTTTGAAGAGATGCGGCAGAGGCTGAAAGACAATGCCGAAGAGAAAATCAACAGCGAGAAAGAAAATAAAATGTTGATCAGCAACATTGCACACGATCTGAAAACGCCGATCACTGCGGTAAAAGGATATGCGGAAGGATTGATGGACGGTGTTGCGGATACCCCGGAAAAACGGGATAAGTATATCCGGACAATTTATAATAAAGCAAATGAGATGGATACGCTTATCAATGAGCTGACGCTCTATGCGAAGATCGATACGAACCGTATACCGTACAATTTTGCCAAAATCAATGTTGGTGAATACTTCAATGACTGCATTGAGGAGATCGGACTGGATCTTGAGTCAAAAAATATCGGACTGGCATACTTTAATTATACGGATGGATCGACACAGATCATTGCGGATCCGGAACAGCTTCGCAGAGTGATCCACAATATTATTGGAAATTCCATTAAATATCTGGACAAGCAGAGAGGGCTTATCAACATCCGTATCAAGGATGTTGGCGATTTTATCCAGGTGGAGATCGAGGATAATGGCAGGGGTATTGCAGCGGCGGATCTGCCATACATTTTTGATCGTTTCTACCGGGCGGACGCTTCGAGAAATTCTGCAACCGGAGGCAGCGGAATAGGATTGTCAATTGTGAAAAAAATTATCGAAGACCACGGAGGTAAAATATGGGCGACCAGCAAGGAGTCCATCGGAACCGTTATGTATTTTGTAATCAGAAAATATCAGGAGGTGCCAAATGAGCAGAGTATTAATAGTTGAAGATGAAGAAGCGATCGCAGATCTTGAAAAAGATTATCTGGAATTGAGCGGATTTACCGTAGAGATCGAGAATAACGGAACAGCAGGATTGAAAAGAGCATTGTCCGAGGAATTTGACATGTTCATTTTAGATCTTATGCTTCCGGGAACGGATGGATTTGAAATCTGCAAAAAGATCCGTGAGGAAAAAAATACACCAATTCTTATGGTTTCAGCCAAAAAAGATGATATTGACAAGATCAGAGGTCTTGGACTTGGTGCGGACGATTACATCACAAAACCATTTTCTCCAAGTGAGCTGGTAGCGCGGGTGAAAGCACATCTCGCCCGATATGAGCGACTGATCGGAAGCAGTGAGGCAAAAAATGATATCATTGAGATCCGTGGTATCCGCATTGACAAGACAGCACGCCGTGTCTGGGTGAACGACGAGGAAAAACAGTTTACAACAAAAGAATTTGATCTTCTTACCTTTTTGGCAGAAAATCCAAACCATGTGTTTACAAAGGAAGAATTGTTCCGGGAAATCTGGGATATGGAATCCGTCGGAGATATTGCAACAGTTACCGTGCATATCAAGAAGATCCGCGAAAAGATCGAGATGAACACCAACAAACCGCAGTATATAGAAACAATCTGGGGGGTTGGGTACAGATTTAAATTATAAAACAAGAAGCAATGTGTTTTGTGACACATTGCTTCTTGTTTTATAAAGGCTTTCTCGCCTTGATTTTCGTAAATTCTATAATTTCTTTTTTGTCTTCATCAGATATTTTATCAAAATAGAAAAGTAATTCCCGTTCCAAATTTGTATTAAACATATATTTTTTCTTATTAGAAGGATCATTAAAAAATTCAAGAAATTCTGATAAATCGGTGCTTGCCTGTGTTGGCGCAGGCGCATCGTAAGATTCCTCCCTGTCAATATCGATTGTCAGATGCAGCAGATCATCAACGGAAATATTATAAAGCCCTGCTAATTTGTAAAAGGCTTCCGCATCCGGTGTGCGTTTCCCGGTTTCATAATGGCTGTATGTCTGCCGTACAACACCCAATACCTCCGCAACATAATCCTGTGTGTAGTTATTGACTTTGCGCAATTCTTTTAACTTCTGTGGAAGTAGTTTGTTTTTCATATAAATACCACCTTTGCTATTAGTATATTTTTATTTGTGCCTTAGATGTAGCAAGGTGTAGCATATCAGACAACAAAAGTTAAAATGTTAACGTTGATTGACATTGCAATTGTAACAAAATGTTGCGGAAAAAATAAAGTTACTATTAATTATGCACAAAATAACAACATTTATTCACTAGAAAAATAGATTGTTGATTGTAAAAATGTAACAAACTGTAGCAAAATGTAAAAATAGATGTTAACAAACTGTAGCGAAAAGACGATATAAATGATACAAAACGTAGCAAATGGAATTGCGATGAAAAACAAGGAGGATTATGTTAAAGATTTCACTGAAACAAGGTCAGTATGTAAATATCGGAGACAACATCCGCGTAGTTTATGTGGGTGGAACTGGAAATCATGGAAGGCTTATGATCGATGCTCCAAAAGAGGTCAAAATCGCAAGGAGCACCGTGGAACAAAATCCGGAGCGCAGAAAAGATACTTATTATCCGGAACCGGCGATCTCAAAAGAAGCACAGGACGAGATCAAGAAGATTTTATGGAATGAACGCATGAAAGCGGAAACAAAAAAAGATGCAGAAAGAATGAGCCATTAAGCTCATTAAAAACATCGCACAATCATCTGGTAATAGACAGGGCACAACCCGGGACGCTCTGTTTGTTATAAATAATGCCGGAAAAGGAAGTCCGGTCAAAAACATAATAACTCATCATAAGGATGAGACAAGGAGGATTATATTATGGTAGTACAACACAATTTACAGGCAATGAACGCGAACAGAATGTTAAATGTAACAACAGGACAGCAGGCAAAGTCCACAGAGAAGTTATCTTCCGGTTACAGAATCAACCGTGCAGCAGATGATGCGGCAGGATTAACAATTTCTGAAAAAATGAGAAAACAGATCCGTGGTCTTGATCAGGCATCCACAAACGCACAGGACGGTGTATCTGCAGTTCAGACAGCTGAGGGTGCTTTGACAGAAGTTCACTCCATGTTACAGAGAATGAATGAGTTGGCAGTTCAGTCTGCAAATGGAACGAATGCACAGTCTGATCGTCAGGCGATTCAGGACGAGATTGATCAGCTTGCAACAGAAATTGATCGTGTATCAGAAACAACAAAGTTCAATGAAATATATTTGTTAAAAGGTGATACAAAGACTGCAAGTAAGGCTAACTTCATGAAGAGTACGTATGTAATGGGTAAAGACTTGTTTGCAAAAGGTGGTAAAACCAAACTTTCTGCGGACCAGCTTAAAGAAGAATTAGCAAAGGGAAATAGGGTATATACAGTGGCAGAAGCCAATGCAGGAGATCAGACAGATGCTAATATAGCAGAAGCTGGAAAAGATTATGTGTATGCAACAAAATTATACGATGCCAAGGGTAAAGAAGTATCAGCAGAGCAGATAGCTGATTCAAAAAATGCAGATGGATCAACAGCAACTAATTATTATGTTAATGAAAAAGGTGCAGTTGCAAATGCTATTGCGATTACAGCAGCAGATGCTAAAGCAAAAAACATCCAACCGTTTGACGTAAATGGTGAGCTTTCCTTTAACCTTCATGTTGGGGCAGATTCAGCAGCAGATAATAAGATTGCAGTCAAAATCGAATCAATGAGTGCAGCAGGAATTGGCGTGAAGGATCTTAAAGTTGACACAGAAGATGATGCTACAGCAGCAATTGACCGTATTGCAGAGGCAGTGGCAAAGGTTTCTTCCCAGCGTTCCGCTCTCGGTGCTGTTCAGAACAGACTTGAGCATACGATCGACAACTTAGACAACGTTGTAGAGAACACAACAGCAGCTGAATCCCGTATCCGTGATACAGATATGGCTGAAGAGATGGTTAACTACAGCAAGAACAACATTCTTGCACAGGCAGGTCAGTCTATGCTTGCACAGGCTAATCAGTCTACTCAGGGTGTACTCTCTCTGTTACAGTAATTTGTGTAAAATGTATCAAAAAAGAAGCTCGCAGTTTTGTGGGCTTCTTTTACTAAGTTATTGCTGTAGCTTTTTCAATTCATCAATTGATAGACCAGTAGCACGAGAAATATTCTCTAAAGACAGCAGATTAAGCTCCAATAGATGACGTGCAGTATTAAGGACACCCTTTTGAATACCAGCCTCATACTCCGCTTTCCGAAGTTTCTTCTCTTCTTCTTCCTTGTCATATTCAAATATACTCATACTGATAACCTCCGCGCGGTTCTTTCGAAGAAAATCCGCAAGAATATTTTCTTTGATACATTCATCAACAGCGCATTCCACTGCCTCGTTCAGAGACATGTCGGCTGTGTATTTTCGCACCTTTGCAACATATTGTGCATATTCCCTTAATGTTTTGCAATGTTCCATAAGAAGGGCATTGTGCCCCTCGTTGATATTTAAGACAGTTACGATCAGTTCCAGTTTTGGCTCACCCGACAGATGTTCAAAAGCAGAGGAAAGTCTGTGCTCAAAAACATCGCAAACTGGATCAGAACCATTATAAAACTCAATAAAATTAGGAGTAGGTATCTTTTGCAGGCTGGATGAGTATAAAGATTTTTGATCCAGCATTTTTTGATATTCACTGCTAATGTAAAATAAATCACGAAGTGGCATATTTGGATTGTAAGTCGACTGATGTTCGTACAGGTATAAATTCGTGTCAATGATAAATGCCAGATCGTTTTTCATTCCCATATAGATAGCGTTTTCCAAAGTAACAATCTCTAAATCATCCGGATTCGTATAGTCTCTGCTGTTTACTGCATTGTAAAGCGAGAGCAGATTCTTTTTGTCTGAAAATAACATCCGGAAAACAGTATCTTTGTAGTTGCGATTTGCAGAAACTGCTCCTGCTGTAGTTGATTTGTAACGATCTTGTGGTCGCATTGCCATAGGCTTTCCTCCTTATCACGGTGGACGGCAGATGCACATAAATGCATCGTGCCTCCGGCAGGAGAATAGAGCATTGTAAAAATAGTTTTCATCCGTTTCCTGCTTTTAAATTGGTTAATGGGTAATAAAAGCATAGATACGAAATGAATGACACCGATTGTTTTTGATAATCGAGTGCTTCCTAGAATACAGATGGCTCATCAGCCACAAAGATTTTGTAAAATATGCTTTGGGATATTGTATCATACCAACATCAGAAAATGCAATGGAGAAAATAGTAAAATTTTAAATATTATGAGTACTAAAAAAATGAATAAAAGCATTCATTCAAATCTCCGCAACAGTAGCCCAAACAAAAGAATCATGCTACAATGAACAAAGGAAGATAAAAACAGCAGAAATGCCATAGAATAACGAAGGAGATCATCAGACATGAACATAAATATTTTATATGAGGATGAGGAGGTTATTGTCTGCGAAAAACCGGCGGGGGTTGCGGCGCAGACAAGACGGTTAGGACAGGCGGACATGGAAAGCCTTCTGAAAAATTACCGGGCAGGAAAGGGAGAACAGCCGTATATCGGGGTGGTACACAGGCTGGATCAGCCGGTGCGCGGAGTGATGGTTTTTGCCAAAACAAAAGAAGCTGCGGCGGATTTAAGCCGTCAGGTGCAGACAAAAATGGCAGATAAATTTTATTATGCGGTGACAGACGGTGTGCCGGAACAGAAAAAAGGTACATTGGAAGATTACCTGCTCCTGGATGGAAAAACAAACACTTCAAAAGTGGTATCTAAAAGTACGGAGGGCGCAAAGTCAGCAAGGCTGGACTATGAAGTGACCGCACAGAATAAAACGAACGCCATTCTCCGGATCCGGTTAGACACCGGAAGGCATCATCAGATCCGGGTACAGTTAGCAAATGCAGGAATCCCGATCGTAGGGGATACGAAGTATAATTTTAAAGAGACAATGACACGGAGTGGAAACGGTCTTTTACTCTGCTCTTATAAAATCGGATTTAAACATCCAAAGACACATAAAAAAATGGAGTTCGAAATCAGGAATCCATTTCTCATCTGAGACAGAAACGCAGGAGTTACAAATAACTTCTGCGTTTTTGCTATAAAAATAGTTACTGTTCACTCAGCAGTAAAACACTTGCTGTTTTGCTGCGTAAGAAAGTGATTCAGGAGTGAGCAGACTCCTTTTGTGAAGCAAAAACTGAAATGAGTCAGCGAATCGTTACTGGAACGAAGTATGAGTGAACAGTAACGAAAAATAGAATAAAATCACGAAAAATGTCGAAAATAGAGTGGTAAAATAAGCATAATGTGCTAAAATACAAATAGGATTTAAAATTGGGTTCATAAAATAAAAAAGATGTAGTAGGAGGTATGGGTATGAACAATATTAAGGTGAGAACAAAATTAGTTATTGTAATGGTGATTGCACTGATCGCACTGGCACTATGCACCGTCATTTCCAACACAAGCCTGTCAGGACTTGGAAATAATGCGTTAGACATTATCGAGAATGATATGCGTTCCTCGTATGATGAACAGATCAAGGCACAGGTAGATAATGTAATATCTCTTTGCCAGAGCATTTACAATCGGTATGAAAAAGGTGAATATACCTTAGACGAGGCAGAAAAACTTGCAGCAGACCAGATTCGTGATCTGCGTTACGGCAATAATGGATATTTCTGGGTAGATACCTATGATGGAACAAACGTAGTCCTTCTCGGCAATGACACAGAGGGAACAAATCGTATGGATGCAGTGGACACCAATGGATTTGCGTATATGCAGGCAATCATCAGTGCAGGAAGGCAGGAAAACGGCGGTTTTACGGATTATGTATTCCCGAGAGAGGGTGAGACGGAACCATCTCCAAAACGTGCTTACAGCAAGGCATTTGAACCATTTGGCTGGGTACTTGGAACCGGAAACTACACGGACGATATTGATGAGGACGTATTGGGTGTGAAAAATGAATTTTCTTCCTATGAATCCAACAGCAGAATGGCGATCATCGGAATCGCTGTTGTCATGGAAGTAATCTTAATTTTAGTTCTGACACTGATCACAGCCAGCATTGTGAAGCCATTGAAAAAGAGTCTTACCCATATTGACGAGATAGCGCAGGGCGATTTTTCAAAAGAATTTGAACAGGATCTGTTAAAGAGAAAAGATGATTTTGGACAACTGGCAGATTCACTTGAGAAAATGCGCTCTGAGATGAAGGAACTGATTGGAGAGGTAAAATCAGAAGCATTAGAGATCACCGGCATGGTGCAGGAGATTGATACAAGTCTTCAGGCGTTAGATGATCAGATTGAAAATGTATCTGCGACAACGGAGGAACTTGCGGCAGGTATGGAGGAGACAGCAGCATCTTCGGAAGAGATGAATGCAATGTCACATGAGATTGAGAGCGCTGCAAAGAGTATTGCAGAGAGATCTCAGGATGGCGCTACTGAGGCAGATGAGATCAGGGATCGTGCTGTGAAAATCAAAAAAGATACAGACGAAAATGACAGACGTACCAGATCGATTCATGAGGAGATTAATGAGAGCCTGACCAAAGCACTCGAAGATATTAAGGTTGTGGATCAGATCAATGTTCTTGCCAAATCAATCATGGATATTACCGGACAGACGAACCTTCTGGCTTTGAACGCATCCATTGAGGCTGCCAGAGCGGGAGAGGCAGGAAAAGGATTTGCGGTTGTTGCGGATGAAATCCGAGTATTGGCAGAGCAGTCCAAAGCAGCAGTTGCCCATATTCAGGAAGTGACTGGCAATGTGACCGCAGCCGTTGAGAATCTTGCAAATGATGCAGAGAGGCTGCTGGAGTTTGTCGGAAATGATGTTGTGGAGAGTCTTGGAGGATTTGCAGAAATGGCAAATTCCTATAATAGTGATGCTGCCAATGTAGATTCCCTTGTAACAGATTTCTCAGCGTCATCGGAGCAGCTGCTCGCATCCATTAACGGAGTGATGGATGCTATCTCCGATGTCAGCAAGACTGCGACAGAGGGAGCTACCGGAACAACGGATATTGCTGAAAAAGTAGGAATTGTTGTGCAGGAGGCAGAGGCAATTAAACAGAAGGCAGAGACAACCTATCGTTCTGCTGAAAAACTGCAGAAAAATGTGGAACGTTTTATTGTTTAACGGATATGGGATATTGATATAGAATGTGACAAAACAGCAAGCGTGTTTTGGGAGCAAAAGGGAATCGTATGATAGATAAGTATTATAACGGGGTTATTGAACAGGTTGTAAGTGGAATTGGGAATGTAGAACATAACAGTATCCTTGTGCGGTATAGCAATGATTTTTCCATATGGGATTTAGAGAGTGTCAATCATTACAAGGATCAGTCAGACATCTTTTTTACCTGTCATGAGTTTTCTTATAATAAGATTGCAGAGGCTTATGAACCGTATCTGGGACTGATCCGGCAGATGTTTCACAGGTATTGCAGTGGCACACTGGAAGAGTTTATGGAAGAATGTGATGTCTACAAGCTTCAGAGACCTGTATTTGAAAGTTATTTTGAAAACGGATTTTGCGAGAGAACGGAACAGATCCTGATCGATGAGGTAGAGTATGAGCAGGAACGCATGCGCAATTCGATCGTGACGATGCTTCAGAAATTATCAGAGATCCGTCCGGTCGTCATTGTGTTGAACCGCTTTCAGCTGGCTTCGAAAAGTACCATGCAGCTTACCAACAGACTGCTTCAGACAAAGAATAAAAATATCGGCATTGTCTTGGGAGTCAATGATGTGCAGTCGATTCCGGAATTTGCACATGAAGAGTGGGATGCAATCTGTGAGAGTATGGATGACCGGAACATGGTGTACCATATCGGAAATGCAGGCAGGAACATGGAACCGGATGTCATGGACTATTACTCTGATTATGAGAGTGACGATGGCTATCGGAAACTGAATAATCTGGTATACTTTTTGGATTTTGACCAGGCAGACCATCATCTGAGCAAGATTGAGCGCCGGATCAAGTTTGATAACTTTACGATTTCTGAGAAAAAGCATTATCAGCTTTTGCTGTTACAGATTATGGTGTCGGTACTGCAAAGAGATATTGCGAAGGCTCTGGAATCCTGCGAAGATCTGGAAAAACTGCAGGATCAGGAGAAAGAGGGAGCATTTTATTATAATTTCTGGATGGCAACTTCTTACATGTATCTTGGCAAGTTAGAGGAAGCCATGATTTATGTACAGAAGGCAAAGGAGTGCGGAGAAGCGCTTGGGGATGATTTTTTAGTGTTCCGTGCGGAACTTTTAAAAGCGCAGAACCAGATGTCCGGCTGGTGCAATATTTTCTTCTGTGCCCAGGATATTGAGATCAGCGATAAACTGATCGAGAAGCTGAATGAGTACCATTACAAAAATCATCTGGCGCATATTTATATTTATGCATACGACAATAAACCGGAGATCGTGGCAAAAGCGTACCGGTCGGAAGCATTTTTGATTTATTTTTCGAAGGGCGTTGCGCTGGCAAAAGAGATTGGCAATGAGCAGCTTATCAGCATTGCATACCGGAAAAATATCATGATAGCATCCACAAATGGCGAGTACGAAGTTTCCCTGTTATATTCGATCCGTACTTATGAGGCGATGAAAGATGTTGACAGCGTGGAGGGTGGAAGGATCTATTCCGGTATTGCGTATAATTTATGCGCAATGGGAGAAAATGAGAGAGCTCAGAGCTATTACAACAAGGCGATTAAAATATTATGTAAACTGAGAAAACCGGAGGATATTGCAGAAGTACACTATAATATGTCATTGAACTGCGTTATGCTGGGGCAGTATGACAAGGCGCAGGAATACCTGACACAGTGTATGAAAGCGATTGAAAAGCTGCATCTGAACAGTCTGCGTGTCTGCAATCTGTCCAAACTGTACGGATTGTTTGCTCTGGTTTCCATTTTGCAGGGAAACCGTTTTAACTGTGAGCGGTATCTGTATAGCTGCCGCCAGTTTTTGAATTATATTTTCGAGAAGGAAAAGACAGAAAACAACCTCGCCACTGTGCATGACTACGCAAAGGCAGATGATGATATGTTCCTCTATACGTTTTCCAAGGCATTATTAGCACAGCATGACGGAGACAACGAGGAGGCACTAAAATTATATGAGCAGGCAGATATTTATTTAAAGAGAGCAGAGGGAAACCAGTTTTTCTGTTATGTGCTGTTCCGAAGGAACAGGATGGAATGCTTCAGGAATGCAGGAAAAGAGATCCTTTATGAGCAGGAAGAGTCTATTTTAAAACAGTATGAAGAGACACATCGTATCATGTTCCATGAGTACGCGGAGGATATGAAAGATCTTCTGCCACCGGTAGATGACGACTGTGAGGAATTATCAACCAGGGAAATCGAGGATCTGTTAAAGCAGGAGAGCGTGGAGCGGGCATATAAGAGTAAGAAAGAACAGCTCGACTTTATTTCTATCTGGCAGAAACTGATCGATGTAAATGGTATCACTGCAAAAGAGATGCTCAATATGGTCATGAAGACATTTTTAAATCATTTTGACGTCGACCGGGCAGTCTATATCCGCTATAGCGAGAGGGTGCCGCAGGTACTTTACAATGACACAGAGAAAGAGATGACGCCGGAGATCATGAAGATCATGGAAAAATCCATGCGGAAAAATGCGGGTGGATTTGTGATCTCCAAGATCAGCAGCAATTATTCTGAACATCAGGATATCACATCGATTTTTGGTGATGAAGATGTGTGTTCTATGGTGGCGATCCCATTTTTTAACAACGCAAAAATCGAGAATATTGTCATCACCTATGTGCTGATGAAGGATAACTGGCATTCCTCGGTGAACCGTTATATGCTTGATGAGGACGATCTGAACTTTTATCAGCTTCTGTTCCGTGAGGTGCGTTACGCATTGAACAGGCTTGATGCCTATGACAAGATTTATGAGATGAATACAAAACTGTATATGTCGGCAGTTACAGACCAGCTGACAGGGTGCTATAACCGTGAAGGGTTCTACCGCAAATTAGACGCACTTCTGAAAGAGATCGCAGGGGAAAAAAGAAAACCAAAGCTGGGAGTGATGTTTATTGACCTGGACAATTTCAAACACTATAATGATACGTACGGACATGATGTGGGCGATTTCGTTCTGATCAAAATGGCTGATATTTTTACGGAAGTCTGTGGAAAAGATGGTTTTGTGTGCCGTTATGGCGGGGATGAGTTCCTGATCTTCCTTTATACAGATGACAGGGATATTTTCAAAGAAAAGGCAGAGCGTATCTATCAGATTATTGATGAGGCAGACGGATTTTCGGCGGAGATCAGTGAAAAACTCGGACAGTCATTCTCAATCGATAAACAGCATCAGATCTCCTGCTCCATCGGTATTGCAGCCGGAGACCATATCTGTACGGAAAATGATATGACAGAGATGATCAAGAGGGCGGATGATCTGTTATATTCGATCAAAACAACGACAAAAGGAACCTATCGTATATGAAAATCGTTTTACCTGAGAAAGTAACTTATATTATTGACACACTGACACAGCATGGCTTTGAGGCCTATGCTGTAGGTGGGTGCGTCCGTGATACGATGTTAGGACGGATTCCTATGGACTGGGACATCACGACATCAGCAAAACCGGAACAGGTAAAAGAGTTATTCCGACATACCATAGATACTGGGATCCAGCATGGAACGGTTACCGTGATGCTTGAACATGAGGGATTCGAGGTGACCACATACCGTATAGACGGGGAATATGAGGATGCAAGGCATCCTAAGGAGGTACAGTTTACTTCCAATCTGTTAGAAGATCTGAAGCGCCGCGATTTTACGATCAATGCCATGGCTTACAATGATAAGGATGGGCTGGTCGATGCGTTTGATGGTGTGGGAGATTTAGAGCGCGGTGTGATCCGGTGCGTGGGAGCTGCTGTGGAGCGGTTTGCAGAGGATGCACTTCGTATGCTTCGTGCAGTTCGTTTCGCATCGCAGCTGGGATTTATGATTGAAGACCGGACAAGGGAGGCGATTGTTTCCCTGGCACCAAACATTGCAAAAGTGAGTGCAGAACGTATTCAGATTGAGATGGTAAAACTTCTCACGTCCGGACACCCGGAACAGTTGCGTGCGGCGTATGAGACAGGACTCACCGCAGTTTTTCTGCCGGAATTTGACGAGATGATGAAAACACCGCAGAATAATCCGCATCACTGCTATTCTGTGGGGGAGCAC
>UMJB01020854.1_pt1 | contig 13092 bp, 10 predicted proteins | sample 1965961 | NCBI WGS metagenome assembly UMJB01 (sample SAMEA4836139, study PRJEB28245) | human gut metagenome | biome: gut microbiome; material: fecal sample | place: Denmark | collected 2008
GCGCGCGTGCGTGCAGGCCTTGTCCGAGCACCACAACCGCGTGTCCGTGAATTTCAAGGGCAGCTATCCGAGCCGGCCCTATGATAAAACGTTGTCGCTTTTTGCGCAGGCGCTGGAAGAAAACGTCTCGCGCATCGCGGTCATCGAAGAGGACAGCGGGATCGTCGGCTTCTGCAAGGTCGACCTGCACGGAGACGGCACGGGCAAGCTCGACTACCTCGTTGTTCTGCCGCAGTGCCGCGGCAGGAAATACGGCAAGGCCCTGATGGACTGGGCGATGGCGGTATTTTCGGGCAGCGGCGTCCGGAAGATCGAAGTCAAGGTGGTCGACGGCAACGACGCCGTCCACCTCTACGAGAAATACGGCTTTCGCATGAACGCGCATATCTTGGTGCGCGGAGAGTAGAAAGAGAACTGCGTTTTGCCTGCCGGCAAAACGCTTGTACGGCGCAAAAGCGCCGAAGGCTTGGCACAAAGGAGGCCATTTATGCCCAACGGCATTGTAATTATTGATAAGCCCCAGGGCTGGACGAGTATGGATGTGTGCGCCAAGCTGCGCGGCATTTTGCATGAAAAGCGCGTCGGCCACGCGGGGACGCTCGACCCCATGGCGACGGGTGTTCTGCCCGTGTTCGTCGGGCAGGCGACCAAGGCCGTCTCCTTTGCCGAGGGCGGGCAAAAGGTCTACGAGGCCGTTTTACAGCTCGGCCTTTTGACCGACACGCAGGATACGACCGGCGAAACGCTCGAAGAGCGCGCCGTGACCGTCACGGAGGACGAGGTGCGCGCGGCGCTGCCGCGCTTTCTCGGCGAGATCGAGCAGATCCCGCCGATGTACTCGGCCATCAAGGTAAACGGCCAGAAGCTCTACGACCTCGCCCGTCAGGGTCGTGAGGTCGCGCGCAAGCCGCGCATGATCACGATCTTCGACCTTGCGCTGACGCAGAATTTGGGAAACGGACAGTATGCCCTGCGCGTCGTTTGCTCGAAGGGCACCTACATCCGCACGCTGTGCCACGATCTCGGTCAGGTGCTCGGCTGCGGCGGCTGCATGGCGGCGCTGCGCCGCACGGAGGCGTCAAACTTCCGCATTGACGAGGCCGTGACGCTTGAGGACGTGCAGCGCGAGGGCGAGGCCCTGCTCCGCCCCACGGACAGCCTGTTCCGGCAGTATCCGGCCTACACCATCCCGAGCACTGAACAGGAGCGCAAGTGCCTCTGCGGCAATCCACTGCGCGCAAAGCTCCCCAATGGGCTGTACCGCGTCTACGGGCGCGACGGGGCGTTCCTTGCCCTGTCGGAGGCGAAGTACGGCACGCTCACCTCGAAACGAAATTTTTTCAGCGTGTGACGCTGACGCAAAAAGGAAACCGAAACTATGAATGAATCCACAGTCATCGCCCTGGGCTTTTTCGACGGGGTGCATATCGGGCACGGCGAACTGCTCAAAATGGCGGTGCGCCGCGCACTGGAGCGCGGCTGCCGCTCCGCGGCGTTCACGTTCGACCGCTCGCCGCGTGAATTCGTCACGGGAAAGCCCGTGCCGCTGCTGACAACGCCGTCTGAGCGCGCAAACATCATCCGCACACAATACGGCGTGCAGGAGGTCTTTGTCGAGCCGTTCGACCGGAACATGATGACCATGCCGTGGGAGGACTTTATATCTGAGCTTCTCGTCAGGAAGTACCACGCGGTGCACCTTGTCGCGGGACACGACTTCCGCTTCGGCCACAAAAATGAGGGCGATGTGGAAAAGCTCAGAAGTTACTGCGCCGCCCACGGCCTCGGCTGCGACATCATCCCGCGCGTCGAAAAAGACGGTGTGACCGTCTCTTCAACTTATATCCGCTCGCTTCTGGAAGCAGGCGAGGTCAGGCGCGCCGCGGAATTTCTCGGCCATTATTTTTCCGTGGAGGGCACGGTGCGCCACGGCGAGGGCATCGGAAAAAAAGCCCTTTTCCCGACGGCAAACCTCATCCCCGAAGAGCACATCATCGCCTTGAAGCGCGGCGTGTACGCCACGCGCGCGCATCTGCCGAACGGCGAAACGCGCGTGGGCGTGACGAACGTCGGTGTGCGGCCGACGGTGAGCGACAAGAACACCGTGACGATCGAGACGTATCTTGTCGGCTTCGATGGCGACCTGTACGGGCAGAAATTACAGCTCGACTTTTTCGACTACCTGCGCGAGGAGAAGAAGTTCTCCTCCACGCAGGAGCTGCACGACATGATCGCGCAAAACGCCCGCGAGGCAGAAATGATCGTCAAATAAGCATCAACGTGAACGAGAGAACCGGCAGTTTTCAAAACTGCCGGTTCTTTTTTTTGCGCGTGTATTTCCCGACAGGCTTTTTCTTTCCACTCGTTTACAATAATCCCCGACACAATAAATCGACGCACAGGGAGGGGACAGGCTGTGAAGGTGATCGAGCTGCTCAAAAGCAAGGAATGGTCCGGAAAGGTCATCGACTGCGTGCTGCGCTTTGCGCTCTCGTTCGCGCTTGCGCTTGCGCAGGTGTTCGGCGGCTACGCGCCGCTCGCGCTCGGCATGATCGGCGCATCGGGCGCAGGATTGCGGGGGGTGAGCGCGCTGATCGGCGCGTCGGCGGGCGCTGTGCTGTTTCTGCCGTTTTCGCACGCACTTAGGACCTTCGCCGCGGGCGTTCTGATCTTCACGGCGAACAACGCGTTTTTCGATCTGAAACTCTACAAAAAGCGGGCGTTTCTGCCGCTGCTGTGCGCGGGGATGATGTTCTCCGTCGAGTTTGTCTACGTCTTACGCGACGGCGTGGGCGAGGCGGCAAACTGCCTGATGGCGCTGCTGCTGTGCGCGCTCGGCGCGATGAGCGGCCGCGCGCTTTTGTCGACCGGCGACAAGGAAAAGGAGGACCACCCCTACGCGCCGCTTTTCATCCTGCTCGGCGTGCTGATGGCCGCGTCCTCGTTCGAAACGGCGGACGGCTTTGCGCCGGGTCGCATCCTCTCGATGCTCGCGGTGCTGCTGTTCGCCTTTGAGCGCGGCAGCGCGTTCGCCATTCCGGCGGCGCTGTGCATCGGGCTGGGGATGGACCTCGGCGCGGGGGGCGGCAGCTTTGTCCACGCGGCGTCATATGCGTTTTCCGCGGTGCTGGTGAACGTCACAGCGCGGGGCAACCGCGTGGTCTCGGCGCTGTGGTTTGCGCTGAGCATTCTGTGCTTTGCCCTGCCGATGAACGCGCACGCGGGGCTTGTGCTGCTCTACGAGGGGCTGGCGGCGACGCTGTTATTCCTGCTGATCCCGTCGCGGTTCCTGCGCGGCAAGCGCCTTTGCAGCGACGAGGCCGCGCAGGAGGACGCTGCCGTGCGCAGAAAGATCGCGGCCTCTGCCGCGGCGTTGCGCGAGCTTTACGACAGCATCGCCCGTCCGCGCACGCTGACGGAGGAAAATCCCGCCGCCATCTTCGACCGCGCGGCGGAAAAGGTCTGCCGCGGCTGTGCGCTGTGCAGCTACTGCTGGGAAAAGGAGTATCAGCGCACCTATACCGCGCTCAACGACGCGACGGCGGCGCTGCTGCGCCGCGGGCAGGGCAGGGGCGAGGATTTCCCCTCGTACTTTTCCGAGCGGTGCATCCATTTTTCGTCGTTTTTGTCGGCCGTGAATGGCGAGCTGCGCGCCTATCTTCTGCGGCGGCAGTACCGGCGGCTGCTGGAGGACGACCGCGCGAAGGCCGCGTCGCAGTACGCCCAGCTCTCCGAGCTCATGCAGAGTGCGGCGGACGGCGCGCTGCGCCCCGTGTCGACGCAGCCGGTGCATTCTTACGAAGTCGGCCTGTCGCTGCGTCCCAAGCGCGGGGAACGCGTGAGCGGCGACAGCGCCGCCCACTTTGAGACCGAGGACGGCACGCTCTGCCTGCTGCTCTCCGACGGCATGGGCTGCGGCGAGGCCGCGCAGCGCGAATCGTCGATGGCCGCGCGGCTGTTGGAGCGCTTTCTGCGCGCGGGCATCGACGCGCCGCCGGCACTCAAGACGCTCAACAGCGCATTGTCTCTTCGCGCCGAGTCGACCGACAGCTTTACGACAGTCGACCTGCTGACGCTTTCGCTCCAAACGCTTGAGGGCGAGCTCTACAAGTACGGTGCGGCGCCGAGCTATCTAAAGCGCGGAGGCACGGTGCGCCGCGTGACCTGCTCGTGCCTGCCCGCGGGCTTGCAGGAGGGCTCGCCCCCGCCGGAGGCGACGCATATCAAGCTCTCGCCGGGGTGCTTTTTCGTAATGCTCTCCGACGGCGTGGCCGACAGCTTAGACGACGAATGGCTGCAAAACCTGCTTGCAGGCTGGGAGGGACATGATCCCCAGCAGCTCGTCGCGGCGATCTTGGCCGACAGTATGGAAAAGCGCGGCGGCACGGACGACGCGGGTGTTCTGGCGCTCTACATTCCCGAGGATTCGGGCGGCGCGCAGGCGGTCTGAACGCAGCAAAAATTTTCGCTCTTCCCGTATAGCGCCCGCCGCGGCGGGCATACTGGAGGCAGAATGTTTTTCCATCGGGAGGTGCTGCTTTCAATATGGTCAAGGGAACATCGCGGAGAGTGATCGTGGTCGACTCGCCGGATACGGAGCTTTTTGAACAGGCCATTTTCATCGTGCGCAACGACGCCATGAACCGAAACGGCGTCACGGCGCAGCGATTGGTAGACGAAGCCTGCCGCGTGGCGCGCACCTGCGGCCGCACGGCGACATGCAGCAAGCGCAGCTTTTTTAGGCGCGGCTCGCCCGCGCTGTGGGGCTGCATCGGCGCGGGCGGCATCGCGCTGGCATGGTTACTCAGCGTACTCATTTAGTCCATTGTTTTTTCTCCTCCGTTTTTGGGGCGCGGCGAAATTGCCGCGCCCGATTTTTTTGCGCAAAACGGCAAATCAGCGCAAATTTTTAATTTACAAGTGGTTATCAATAGACTATACTATAACCTACCGTATTTTATTTGACGAGGTTATTGCCATGAATGCTGACTTTTCCCGCACCCTTGCCCTGCTGCGGCAGGAAAAGGGGATCTCCCAGCGCAAGGCCGCGAAAGAGCTCGGCATTTCGCAGGCGCTTTTGTCCCACTATGAAAACGGCATCCGCGAGCCGGGCCTTGCCTTTGTGAAAAAGGCCTGCGACTACTACCACGTCTCGGCGGACTATCTGCTCGGGCGCACGCTCGATCGCGACGGCGGCATGATCGACGCCGAATCGCTCTACGATTCGAGCGATGAAAAGGGCACGCTGCGCGGCAGCATCGCCGCGACGCTGCAAAAGAAGATGCTCGTCAACACCGCGGGCGTCCTCTTCGAGCTGCTGGGCAAGACGAACGACCGCACGCTCATCACGTCGGCGGGCAGCTACCTTGGCGGCGCGTTCTACCAGCTCTACCGCGCGCTGCACCGCGCGAGCGGCGGGAAAGAGGGGTACTTCGGCTTAGATGCCACGGCCTACCAGTCCGGCGCAGTGGACGCGCAGATGCGCGCGGACTACATCGCCTACGCCTCCTCGCTCGCGCAGCTTTCCGAAAAGGACGGTGCGTTCGCCTCTATGGAGGATGAAGCGCTCGCGTCCCTCTACCCCGGCCTCATGCAAAGCGTGACGCAGGTACTCCACAGCACCGAAGAAAAGACCAATTCCCTGCTCGGCAGGAAATAAGAATTTTCCCTGCGGCAAAACGCTTGGACGCGCCATTTGGCGCGCGGCGTCGCCTTGCCGACAACAAACAGGAGCAACAGCTATGAACGAAAAGAACATCCGAAATTTTTCCATCATCGCGCACATCGACCACGGCAAGTCGACGCTGGCGGATCGGCTTCTTGAAAAGTGCAACGCCGTTTCTGCGCGCGAGATGGAGGACCAGATCCTCGACAACATGGACTTGGAGCGCGAGCGCGGCATCACGATCAAGGCCCGCGCCGTCACGTTCGATTACACCGCCGCCGACGGGCAGGTCTACACGCTCAATTTGATCGACACGCCGGGCCATGTCGACTTCAACTACGAGGTCTCGCGCTCGCTCGCGGCGTGTGAGGGCGCGCTGCTCGTCGTCGACGCCTCGCAGGGCATCGAGGCGCAGACGCTCGCAAACACGTATCTTGCGATGGAGCACGACCTTGAAATTCGCCCCGTGCTCAATAAGATCGACCTGCCCGCCGCCGACCCCAAGCGCGTCAAGCAGGAGATCGAGGACATTTTAGCGATTCCCGCCGAGGATGCGCCCGAAATCTCCGCCAAGCAGGGCATCAACATCGACGCCGTGCTCGAGGACATCGTGCAGAACCTTCCCTGCCCGCAGGGCGACCCGAACGCGCCGCTTCAGGCGCTGATCTTCGACAGCTATTACGACGCCTACCGCGGCGTTATCGTCTACATGCGCTTGAAGCAGGGCACGATCAAGCCCGGCATGGAGGTCAAGATGATGGCGACGGGCGCAACGTTCAAGGTGCTCGAATGCGGCTTGATGCGCCCGCTGGGTCTGGAGCCTGCGAAGCAGTTAGAGGCCGGTCAGGTCGGCTACTTCACCGCAAGCATCAAGGACGTGCATGAGACGCAGATCGGCGACACGGTCACAGGCGTCGAGCATCCCGCGAGCGAACCGCTGCCGGGCTACCGCAAGGTGCGCTCGATGGTCTACTGCGGCATTTACACCGAGGACGGCAGCAAATACCCGGATCTTCGCGATGCGCTGGAAAAATTGCAGCTCAACGACGCTTCGCTGACGTTTGAGCCGGAATCATCCGTCGCGCTGGGCTTCGGCTTCCGCTGCGGCTTTCTCGGCATGCTGCACATGGAGGTCATTCAGGAGCGGTTGGAGCGCGAATTTGACCTCGACCTTGTCACCACGCTCCCGAGCGTCATCTACGAGGTCTACAAGACCGACGGCACGATGGTGCGCGTCGACAACCCGCACAACTACCCCGACCCCGCGCACATCGAACGTGCCGAGGAGCCCTACGTCAAGGTGACGATCGTCACGCCGCCCGATTACGTCGGCAATATCATGCCGATGTGTCAGGACCGCCGCGGCGAGTTCAAGGACATGCAGTACCTCGACACCTACCTTGTCGAGATGCATTACGAAATGCCGCTCAACGAGATCATCTACGACTTTTTCGACACGCTCAAGGCCAACACCAAGGGTTACGCCTCGCTCGACTACGAGCTCTCCGGCTACCGCCCGAGCGAACTCGTCAAGGTCGATATCCTGCTCAACGGCGATCAGGTGGATGCGCTGTCGTTCATCGCGCACCGCGACAAGGCCTACGCCCGCGCGAGAAAGCTGTGCGAAAAGCTCAAGGACAACATTCCCCGCCAGCTCTTTGAAATTCCTATTCAGGCGGCCATCGGCGGGCGCATCATCGCGCGCGAGACCGTCAAGGCCATGCGCAAGGACGTTTTGGCCAAGTGCTACGGCGGCGATATCAGCCGAAAGAAGAAACTGCTCGAAAAGCAGAAGGAGGGCAAAAAGAAAATGCGCTCGCTCGGCACCGTGCAGGTGCCGACAGAGGCGTTCCTCGCTGTCCTCAAGCTGGATGAATAAGAAAACCACGATCAGAAAGACAGTAAAGGAGTGCGATCAGATATGCTTTTGGATCATTATGTCAGTGCCATGGACAGCTGGAAAGGGCGCATCGACAGCGAGACCGATTACGATGCGTTTCGCTGGCACCAGTGGGTACAGCCCATCGACCTGAACGACGGCAGCGCGCCGTTCACCGGCAAGCTCGGCTTTGCTTTCATCGGCTTTTGCAGCGACAAGGGCGTCGCGCGCAACAAGGGCCGCACGGGCACGGCGCTCGCGCCGGACTTTGTGCGCGGCCAGATGTCGGGCCTTCCGTGCACGTTCTCGCAGGAGGTCAAGCTCTACGACGCGGGCGATATCATCTGCGATGAAATTTCGCTCGAAGAGGGCCAGCGCGAGCTGGGCTGCGCCGTGGAGGAAATTCTGCGCCGCAATTTGTTCCCCATCGTGCTCGGCGGCGGCCACGAGACGACGTTCGGCCATTTCCAGGGCCAGCATAACTTCTTAAAGGACAAGGGCAAGACGCCGGAGCTCGGTATCGTCAACTTTGACGCGCACTTCGATCTGCGCCCGTACGACATGGGCAACTCGTCCGGCACGATGTTCCGCCAGATGGCGGATGTCTGCAAGGCCGAGGGCACACCGTATCACTATTTCCCCATCGGCATCCAGCAGCACAGCAACACCGTGAGCCTCTTCAAAAAGGCCGAGGAGCTCGGCGTCGACTATGTGCTCGCGAAAGATTTACAGGCCTCGAACTTAGAATCCATCCTTGAGCGCATGGACCAGTTTCTCTATCAGTGCGACGACACGTACATCACCGTCTGCTCGGACGTCTTCTCGTCCGCGTTTGCCCCGGGCGTCAGCGCGCCGCAGTCGCTCGGCCTCGACCCCGAGATCGTGCTGCCGCTCATCAAGCATGTGCTGCGCACGCGCAAGGTCCGCGGGTTCGATATCTGCGAGATCTCCCCGCGGTTCGACCAGGATAATACGACCGCCAACCTCGGCGCGGTCATTATTTTTGCGGTGGTCAATACATTGTGCAGGCTCAATGGTTTGAGCATCTGAAATTTCAGCGCGCCAGCGCTGCTCCTTATTCCCCTGCGCCGCGCAGGGGAGCGGACAAAGGGGGCCATTCTCTCACGTGAGAGAATGGCCCCCTTTAAATCCCCCAAGAGAACGCGAGGGGAGAGCCCCTCGACCCCCGACATTGGCAGTCTCGATTTTGAAGAGCTGCTCAGCCTGCGGAATCGGGTGCGGTGTACATGGCTTCGCCATGAATCTTCTGCGAATCGATACCAGTCTCAACCGCGCCTTACTGTCGTGAGGCGCGTGTGACGTCAGAACGGCGGCAGACTGCCTGCCGAATGCGGCATTGCTGGCGCTCGCCGCATTGTAGGGACTGGCGATAGACGGGAATTAGGCTGTACTCCTACAAGATCAGCAGAGCGGCAGCGGATGATAGAAGCAGCGGCAAATCGTATAGCAACACTAACCGCGGCAACGCCGCGCGCAGGTATTCCCATTCCAGAGGCATAGAGGATGTTCAAGCTCGAGACTGCCAATCCAAGCCTTTCTCTTGGGGTTCCAAAGGGGCCATTCTCTTTTGCGAAAGAGAATGGCCCCTTTGATTCGCACCCCTGCGCGGCGCAGGGATACCCCCGCTGCACCTGTGCGGCAAACAGTCAACTTCTTTACAATCTCTTAACACTCTGCCCATTCCATTTTCAAATGACCTGCGGTATATTGAAAATAGCAAACTGCATAGGAGTGAGCTTCTTGAAGCACATTTTTATCATCAACCCCGCAGCGGGGAAGAAGGACAGCCGTCAGCGCGTCTACACGATGGCCGAGGCGCTGAAAAAGAAACACAATTTGGACGTTGAGTGCATGCTCACCAAATCGCGCGGGCATGCGACGGCTTTGACGCGCGCCATTGCGGAGACGGGCGACTATGTCCGCTTTTACGCCTGCGGCGGCGACGGCACGGTCAACGAGATCGCCAACGGCATCGCGGGCTTTCCCAACGCCGCGATGACCTGCATCCCCATCGGCACGGGCAACGATTTCCTTAAAAACTTCGGTAAGGACGCCGAGCCGCTGTTTCTTGACGCGGAAAACCTGTGGAACGGTGACGTGACACCGCTCGACCTCATCGACTGCAACGGCAAATACTGCCTGACGATCGCCTGCACAGGCATCGACGCGCGCATCGCCGAGAGCGTACACGAGTTCGGCGCGTCGCCGATGCTCTCGGGCCGCGGGAGCTATTTAGCCAGCGTCGCGGTGAACTTCCTTTTCCGCAAAATCGGCCGCAGATGGCGCGTCACGCTCGACGACGAGGTGATCGAGGACACGTTCGCGCTCGTTTCGATGTGCAACGGCCGCTACTACGGCGGCGGCTCTACCCCCGTGCCCGAGGCGCGCATGACCGACGGCGTCTTACATACGGTGCTCGTCAAGAACGTCAGCAAGGCACGCTTTGCGACGCTTTTCGGCGGCTACAGCGCGGGCGACTACAAAAAGCTGCCGCAGGACATCATCCGCGTCTCGACAGCGAAGGTCGTGCGCATCGAGGCGCTCGAGGGCGACCTCACGACCTGCCTTGACGGCGAGAGCATGCACTCCCAGTGCGTGACGCTCAAACTCGCGGACAAGAAGGTCAACTTTTTCGCGCCCAAGGGCTGCGATCCGGATGCGACGGCGCGGTAACGCGGCAGCTCAATAACGAAATAAATGACAAAAGAGGTCGAATGCTGCGGCATTCGACCTCTTTCGCCTCTCCGGTGGAAAAGCGGACGCAAGCGGGCGGAGGAGATTTTGAATAAGCTGTGAATTTTTGAAAAAATCCCCAAATACCCCTTGCAAATGCCTTGACAGTGCGCTATGATAGCACCGTTGGTTAGCACTCATCAAGTTTGAGTGCTAACCCGCCTGAAACCGTTAAAATTTTTAAAATATACAAGGAGGCACCAAGCCATGAAACTCACACCGCTTGCTGACCGCGTCATCCTCAAGATGGTCGAGGTCGAAGAGACCACCAAGGGCGGCATCATCCTGACCGCCAGCGCCAAGGAGAAGCCCTCCGTTGCCGAAGTCATTTCCGTCGGCCCCGGCGGCATGGTGGACGGTCACGATGTCGTGATGACCGTCAAGCCCGGCGACAAGGTCATCACCAGCAAGTATGCCGGCACCGAGGTCAAGCTCGATGACGAGGAGTACGTCGTCGTCCGTCAGAGCGACATTCTGGCCATCGTCGAGTAAGACTCGCAAAGAGGGAGCAGGCTCCCCCTTTGGATTCCCCACCGCCAGTCTGCGGACTGGCGACGCCGCCCAAGGCGGCTGGGTCAAAGTATTTTTGCCACGCGCATGTCGCGGCAAAAATGATTTAAATTATTTTCGCGTTCCGCGAAATTTCTAATGGAGGTACACTCTTATGTCTAAGCTGATTAAGTCCGGCGAAGAGGCGCGCAAGGCGCTTGAGGCCGGTGTTAACGTTCTTGCTGATACCGTCAAGGTCACCCTCGGCCCCAAGGGCCGCAACGTCGTGCTCGACAAGAAGTTCGGCGCTCCGCTGATCACCAACGACGGCGTGACCATCGCCAAGGAGATCGAGCTCGACGATCCGTTCGAGAACATGGGCGCGCAGCTCGTGCGCGAAGTTTCCACCAAGACGAACGACGTCGCGGGCGACGGCACCACGACCGCAACGCTGCTGGCGCAGGCCATGGTGCGTGAGGGCTTGAAGAACCTCGCCGCCGGTGCAAACCCCGTCGTGATGAAGAAGGGCATGGCCAAAGCCGTTGAGACTGCTGTCTCCGCCATCAAGGCCAACTCCCAGAAGGTCAACGGCACGGACGACATTGCCCGCGTCGGTACCGTCTCCAGCGGTGACGAATTCATCGGCAAGCTGATCGCCGAGGCCATGGAGAAGGTCAGCGCCGACGGCGTCATCACCATCGAGGAGTCCAAGACCGCCGAGACCTACAGCGAGGTCGTCGAGGGCATGATGTTCGACCGCGGCTACATCACCCCGTACATGGTCACCGATACCGAAAAGATGGAAGCCGTCATCGACGACGCTTACCTGCTGATCACCGATAAGAAGATCTCCGTCATCTCCGACATTCTCCCGATCCTCGAGCAGCTCGTTCAGAGCGGCAAGAAGCTCGTCATCATCGCCGAGGACGTCGAGGGTGAGGCTCTCTCCACCCTGATCGTCAACCGCCTGCGCGGCACGCTGAACGTTGTGTGCGTCAAGGCGCCCGGCTTCGGCGATCGCCGCAAGGAAATGCTGCAGGATATCGCCATCCTGACCGGCGGCCAGGTCATCTCCGAAGAGCTTGGCTACGAGCTCAAGAACACCACGATCGATATGCTCGGCCGTGCCCGCCAGATCAAGGTCACCAAGGAGAACACCACCATCGTCGACGGTGCCGGCGACAAGCAGGCCATCGCTGACCGCGTGGCGCAGATCCGCGCCCAGATCGGCGTGACCACCAGCGAATACGACAAGGAGAAGCTGCAGGAGCGCCTTGCCAAGCTCGCCGGCGGCGTGGCCGTCATCAAGGTCGGTGCTGCGACCGAGACCGAGATGAAGGAAAAGAAGCTGCGCATCGAGGACGCGCTCAATGCGACCCGTGCGGCTGTGGAAGAGGGCATCGTCGCCGGCGGCGGCACTGCCTATGTCAATGCCGTTCCCGCTGTGGAAAAGCTCATCAGCGAGGTCGAGGGCGATGAGAAGACTGGTGTCCAGATCATCGTCAAGGCCCTGCAGGAGCCCATCCGTCAGATCGCGGCCAACGCCGGTATCGACGGCAGCGTCGTTCTTGAGAAGATCAAGACCAGCGGCAAGGTCGGCTACGGTTTCGACGCTTACAAGGAAGTCTACTGCGACATGATCTCCGCCGGTATCGTCGACCCCGCAAAGGTCACGCGCTCCGCGCTGGAGAACGCTGCGTCCGTCAGTTCCATGGTGCTGACCACCGAGGCGCTCGTCGCCGACAAGCCCGAGCCCCCCGCACCGGCCGCTCCCGGCGCCGGCATGGGCGACATGGGCGGCATGTACTAAGAGACACCGCAAAGCCTTGAAATTGCTTGATTTTTTGAATGCGGAAAAGCGGATTTACGCCAAACTTACGTCACTTACGCCAAAAATTCGAGCGCATTATAGGGTAACAGAAATCGGCACCTGCCTGAAAAAGCAGGTGCCGATTTTACTTATTTTCGTTTCCGTTTTCCCTTGCCGTGGGTCATGGTCGTTTTCCCGCGCTGGTTGATGGGGCTTTTCAAGTACTTGGACAGCTTGAGTATTTCAATCAGCGAGACAAACTGCTCTTTGGTGAGCTTGTCATAATCAATACCAAAGGTAGCGAGGAACGAACGGATTTGCTTTTCCTCAGAGCTGCCCTCAAAGTTCATCGCATCCTGCAACTGCCCCTGTACGGTTGCTACGAGGGTTGTTTCATCCGCAGTCATAGTGTCAGGGCGATGCTCATTTCGAATGTCACGGAGGATGCCTTTCAGATCGTCCGCAATCAGACTTCCGAAATACTCGTCCTCTCTG
>UMJB01016623.1_pt1 | contig 12818 bp, 10 predicted proteins | sample 1965961 | NCBI WGS metagenome assembly UMJB01 (sample SAMEA4836139, study PRJEB28245) | human gut metagenome | biome: gut microbiome; material: fecal sample | place: Denmark | collected 2008
CAGTTATTAAATCTCTTAAAACAGGTGAAATCTCAATTCCAATTTGTATGTATGGTAAATCTAAACTGTATTTTAGTAATATTTCCTGAGTGGGGGCAGAAAGCGCCCCCACATATAATAAACAAAGGGTTCAAGGGAAAAATCCCTTGCTAGAACAGCATTTGGATGGAGACATCTCTAATGCGTATCTAGCCGTCGCTGGGGACTGATATATAAGAAGGAATATTGTTCGACATGCGCAGTATTGTCATTTTGACAATTTTGTATTATTCACGGGTTTTAAACTTGATGGGGATTGCGTCCCCACACCCACGTGAAAATATAATTGCAGGCGATTACATTTTAGCAGATACGCAAGCGTTTCTGAGTAAGCGTCACAGACAACAAAATAAGAAAATTTTGATAAGGCATATCACTGGAATAAGTGAGTGTTTTTTTGTTTTCAAATATTCAATTAACTGAAAAAGTAAAAAAGTTTTCCTCAGGGGCTGTAAAAATACCTTTCAGCGTTTCGTATTAATGAAAGGGTATTTTTGCAGGAAAAATAAAAAATTTTCATCAAGAGCCTGTGTTTATGCCCTTCATCTTTTATATATGTGTAAGAACATTTTTTAGCCGGCATAAAAATGATTTTTACAACAGTTAGAAACAGAAATGAGGCGAGAAAAGAATGAAATATGAATACATGAAGGAGTCAGAGCAGATGATTCAGTACTTCCGGTTTCCGAAGTTTTTGCTAAAACTGCGAATTTCTCAAACTGCAAAATTCCTTTATATGATTTTGTATGACCGAGCGCGGATATCGAGAAAGAATAGCTGGATAGACAAGTATGGAAACGTTTATCTGATATTTCCAATAGATGAATTGTCTGTTCAAATCGGCAAATGCAAATCTTCTGTAAAAACAACATTGAAGGAATTAGATGATGAGGGATTATTGGTTCGCAGATTCGGTGGATTTTCAAAACCTAATCATTTATATGTAAAAATTCCATTTGATGAGATAGGTTTACAGCCAGTTGACAATAAGACGGTTGAAAAGATGGCGATAACAGAGTCAGAAAAGCAACCATCATCTAGCCGAAAAAATGGCTGTGCAGGAGTCGGAAATGTGGCACCTAGTAAAGTAACTGAGAAATATAAAAGAAATAAATATTATGAAGTAAATTAAGGTAGTTTAATATGGAAGTGGGATGACGCTCTGGCTTAGGCTGGAGTGTTTTTCTGTGGAAAAAACATAAAAAAAATATTATAATAGAAAAGAAATTTTAAGAAAAACGGAGGAGTTAGGAAAATGAAATCGAAATCCGGAAACAAGAAATTATGGATTGCAGTTATTATTTTCGTATTGATGATAGCCGGAGCAATTGGCAATCATTCGGATAATAAGAAAGAAAAGCCTGACAGGGAAAGTTCCGTTGCCACGGAAGCACAGACTGAAACAGAGACAGAAACAGAGACAGAAAGCAATACAGAGCCTGGTGGTGATACGGAGGATTTTGTTACCGGGGGAGTCATCAGTAATACCTATAAGACTGATAGCAGTTCCGCCGGACAGATGCAGGTGCATTTCATAGATGTAGGGCAGGGCGATGCTGCCTTGATAGCTTGTGATGGTCATTACATGCTGATAGATGCCGGCAATAATGACAAAGGAACAACGGTACAGTCCTATCTTATGAGCCAGGGTGTAGAGAAACTGGATTATGTCATAGGAACGCACCCGGATGCAGACCATATTGGCGGACTGGATGTAGTAATTTATAAATTTGACTGCGATACAATTATCATGCCGGATGTGGCAAATGACACTAGAACCTATGATGATGTGGCGCAGGCAATGAAGTCCAAGGGCTATCAGACTACTTATCCGGTAGTTGGAGAGACTTATACTTTGGGCGGAGCAACTTTTACCATCGTGGCACCGAATGTAGACTATGGAAATGACATGAATGACTGGTCGGTGGGTGTGCTGGTGCAGAACGGCAACAACCGTTTCCTCTTTACCGGAGATGCAGAAGAAAAAGCGGAAGAGGACATTTTAAATAATGGAATTGATATTTCCGCAGATGTCTATGCGGCGGCACATCATGGAAGCAAAACAGCCACAAGTCAGGCTTTTTTGGATAAGGTATCACCGACTTATGTGGTAATCAGTGCCGGTGAAGGCAATAAATACGGACATCCTCATGCAGAGGTGCTGAACCGTCTGCGGGCAGCCGGCATATCCGTGTTTCGTACCGATGAACAGGGTACGATTGTAGCAACATCGGATGGAAATGATATCACCTGGAACTGCTCTCCATCAGAAAGCTGGAAAGCAGGAGAACCGACCGGAAGCAGTGATAGTACAGCAAATAATTCCACAGCAGACAGCACTACATCATCAGGCATCAGTGATGCAGGTATAGCTGCAGATGCATCCGGCAGTTCAAATAGTGACAGCAGTTCCGTTATGGTACATATTACAGACACCGGTTCAAAATATCATTCGGCAGGCTGCTCGTATTTGAAAAAGAGTGACCATGAGGTGACTCTGTCAGAGGCGAAGAACATGGGTTTGACACCATGCTCAAGATGTAACCCGCCACAGTAAAAATTTAATGAGAAAAACGAATCGCCAAGCCCCTTGCACTTTTTGGCTGGTTAGTATACAATAAACGAAGTTAGCAGCAACTAACTCCATGTGAATCATAGTGACTCCTTTGGAATATGGAGACGGCAATATCCATATTCACCGGAAGAAATATTCTTCCGGGTGGAAGAGTGAAAATGGAAAAGGATACTATAAGATTCCAAAGGCTGGTACAGAATATACCGCAACCAGTTACTCCGCATTGAAGAGGAATTAGGTGACAGCGCGGTATATCCAGGAATGAAAGCATTTAATGTGAAATAATCGTACTCCTATAGATAAAAGATATTCTTTAACAAACCAGAAAGGAAACTGCAGAGATGCGGCTTCCTTTCTGGTTTGGTTCCTTTCTGGGTTGTCAGAAAGTGTATACGACAGCCCCGGAATGTTATATAATATAGAAGATATTATTTGTAGAAGAAACAGGATTAACCGGCAGGGAGAAACAAATGTCAGAAATAGAGGAAATCTTAGAAGCACAGCATAAATATTTTTATACAGGAGAGACAAAGAAGCTCGCCTTTCGCATTGCCATGCTAAAGCGGCTGGAAGAAGCAGTAATCAGGCATGAAAAGGAACTGTTACTGGCGTTGCAGAAGGATTTGGCGAAAGCACCCTTTGAAGGCTATGAGACAGAGGTTGGAATTGTGCGAAGGGAATTAGCTGATACGATAGCTCATTTGAAACAGTGGGACAAACCGAAGCGGGTAGGCACGCCAATCGTACATTTTCCGTCTGTCAGCACAATTTACAGAGAACCTTATGGCAGCGTACTTATTATGTCACCGTGGAATTATCCGGTGCAGCTGACGTTAATTCCATTGATTGGTGCCATAGCAGCAGGTAACTGTACTGTAGTAAAGCCTTCGGAATATGCTGTGCATTCGGCAAAAGTGCTATCTAAGCTGTTACGGGAAATCTTTGATGAGAAATATGTGGCAGTGCTTCTTGGAGGAAGAGCAGTAAATGAAGCTGTTTTAAAAGAACGTTTTGATTACATCTTTTTCACCGGAAGTCCTGCGGTGGGAAGCGTAGTGATGGAAGCGGCAGCAAAACATCTGACACCGGTTACACTGGAACTGGGCGGCAAGAGTCCCTGTATTGTGGATAAAACTGCGGACATTAAGCGGGCGGCAAGAAGAATTGTCTGGGGCAAATTTCTAAATGCCGGACAGACCTGCGTGGCGCCGGATTATGTGCTGGTACAGGAGGAAGTAAAAGAACCATTGCTTCGCAAAATGAAGCATTACATCCGGAAAATGTATCGTGATGAGCCGCTTTTGAATCCGGAATATCCAAAGATTATCAATGAAAAACATTTCAATCGTCTGAAGGGACTGCTTTTAGAGCAGGATGGTGAAATCATAACCGGTGGCAGAATGGATGCGGATACGCTGAAAATAGAGCCAACGCTTCTTGCCGGACTTACAGGAAGAAGTAAGGTAATGCAGGAAGAAATTTTTGGACCGGTTCTTCCGGTATTTGCATATTCAGATTTGGCAGAAGTAATCCGGATATTGCAGAAGAAAGAGAAGCCGCTGGCACTGTATCTTTTTACAAGAAACAGCAGGGTAAAGAAAACGGTGATTTCCAAGGTGAACTTTGGCGGCGGCTGCATCAATGATACCATTATTCATTTATCCAATGAGAAGCTTCCCTTTGGCGGAGCAGGAAACAGCGGCATGGGAGCGTACCACGGAAAGCATAGCTATGAGACCTTCAGCCGGGGAAAGAGTATCATGGAAAAGGGCAACTGGCTGGACATTCCATTCCGCTATCCACCTTATGGGAAACGTCTGCCACTCCTGAAAAAGTTATTGAAATAGTATTCTCAGAAAATATATTTATGTAAACTCAAATAAAAGAAAAAGAAAAAATGCATAAAAAATGGATAAATATGCATCAAACTTAGTGACTATTTGTTTTGCGAAAAAGGTTGAAAAAACCTTCCCGATATGGTAGAATTTTTACAATTTAGGTAGCCTGTGCAGGTTTGGTGCATTTTTTATGCAAAAGGAAGGAAAAAGAGATGACTGACTCTTTTTTTTTGCGCAGGTATCGGAAGAATAGAAAGGACAGGGTGAACAAATGAAAGCTTTTCTTATATTGGAAGATGGCAATGTATTTACCGGAACCAGCATCGGTTCAACACGGGAAGTCATCAGTGAAATCGTATTTAATACGTCGATGACAGGGTATTTAGAGGTACTGACAGATCCATCTTATGCAGGACAGGCGGTAGTAATGACATATCCTTTGATTGGAAATTATGGAATTACACCGGATATGGAGTCAGGACGTCCGTGGGTAGATGGATATATCGTAAGAGAATTATCCAGAATGCCAAGTAATTTCCGTTGTGAAGGAACCATTCAGGATTTTCTGAAAAAATACGATATACCGGGAATTGCAGGAATTGATACCAGAGCATTAACCAAGCTCTTACGTGAAAAGGGAACAATGAATGGAATGATTACAACAGATGAAAATTACAATCTGGATGAGATTATTCCAAAATTAAAGGCTTACACCACAGGAAATGTGGTAGATAAAGTAACCTGTGAAGAGAAAAGCGTATTGCCTGGAAAGGGCAAAAAAGTAGCACTGTTAGACCTTGGTGCTAAGAGAAACATCGCCCAGTCATTAAATAAAAGAGGCTGTGAAGTTACCGTTTATCCGGCACACACCACAGCAGAAGAAATTTTAAGCACGAATCCGGACGGAATCATGTTAAGTAATGGACCTGGAGACCCGAAGGAGTGCAAGGAGATTATTGCAGAGATTCGTAAATTATATGAATCTGACACACCGATTTTTGCAATCTGCTTGGGACATCAGCTGATGGCACTTGCAACCGGTGCAGACACATATCATTTGAAATATGGTCATCGTGGAGGAAATCATCCGGTTAAGGATTTAAAGACCAACCGTGTATACATTTCCAGTCAGAACCATGGTTATGCAGTAGATACCAATACCCTGGATGAGAAAATTGCAAAACCGGCATTTGTAAATGTAAACGATGGAACCAACGAAGGATTAGAGTATGTCGGAAAGAACATTTTTACCGTACAGTTCCATCCGGAAGCATGTCCGGGACCACAGGATTCTGCTTACCTTTTTGACCGTTTTATTGAGATGATGGGAGGAACGAAATAATGCCTAAGAATAAAGATATTAAAAAAGTATTAGTAATTGGTTCAGGTCCGATTGTCATTGGACAGGCTGCAGAGTTTGACTATGCAGGAACACAGGCATGTCGTTCTTTAAAAGAAGAAGGAATCGAAGTTGTTCTGGTAAACTCCAATCCTGCTACCATTATGACGGATAAGGATATTGCAGATGAAGTTTATATCGAGCCATTAACTGCAAAAGTATTAGAGCAGATTATCATAAAAGAAAAACCGGACAGCGTCCTTCCTACCTTAGGTGGACAGGCAGGTCTTAACCTTGGTATGGAGTTAGCAGAATCCGGATTCTTAGAGAAACATGGTGTCAATCTGATTGGTACAACTGCTGAGACAATTTTTAAGGCTGAGGATCGTCAGGCATTTAAAGATACCATGGAAAAAATCGGTGAGCCATGTGCACCATCCCAGGTAGTACACAATGTAGAAGATGGTATCAAATTTACCAATACCATCGGATATCCGGTTGTACTTCGTCCTGCTTATACCTTAGGAGGAAGCGGCGGCGGAATCGCACATAATGAGACAGAGCTTATCGACATCTTATCCAACGGACTTCGTCTGAGCCGTGTCGGAGAAGTACTGGTAGAACGTTGTATCGCAGGCTGGAAGGAAATCGAGTACGAAGTAATGCGTGATGCCAATGGAAACTGTATTACTGTATGTAATATGGAAAACATTGACCCGGTTGGTGTACATACCGGAGACTCTATCGTAGTAGCACCTTCCCAGACATTAGGTGATAAAGAGTACCAGATGTTACGTACTTCTGCACTTAATATCATTTCCGAATTAAATATTACCGGTGGATGTAACGTACAGTACGCACTGCATCCGGAAACCTTCGAATATTGTGTTATCGAGGTTAATCCTCGTGTATCCCGTTCTTCTGCATTAGCATCCAAAGCAACCGGATATCCGATTGCAAAAGTTGCTGCAAAGATTGCGCTGGGTTATACCTTAGATGAAATCAAGAATGCAATTACCGGCAAGACATATGCAAGTTTTGAGCCGATGTTAGACTACTGCGTAGTAAAAATCCCAAGACTTCCATTTGATAAATTCATCACTGCAAAACGTACGTTAACAACACAGATGAAAGCAACCGGAGAAGTTATGAGTATCTGCAATAACTTTGAAGGTGCCCTGATGAAAGCAATCCGTTCCTTAGAGCAGCATGTAGACAGTCTTTTATCCTATGACTTCAGCAAGTTTTCTGATGAGGAATTACAGGATCAGTTACATGTAGTAGATGACCGCAGAATCTGGGTTATTGCAGAAGCGCTGCGCCGTGGCGTATCTTATGATGAAATTCATGAGATTACAAAGATTGATAAATGGTTCATTGACAAACTGGCTATCTTAGTTGAGATGGAGCAGGATTTAAAGACAAAGCCACTTACCGTAGAGCTTTTAAAAGAAGCAAAACGTATGGAATTCCCGGATAAAGTCATTGCAGACCTTACCGGAAAGAGTGAAAAAGAAATTCATGACATGCGTTACGAAAATGGTATCGTAGCAGCCTTTAAGATGGTTGATACCTGTGCCGCAGAGTTTGAAGCATCCACTCCATATTACTATTCTGTATTTGGCAGCGAGAATGAAGCAGCAGAGACAACACCAAAGAAGAAAGTTCTGGTATTAGGTTCCGGTCCAATCCGTATCGGACAGGGTATCGAGTTCGACTACTGTTCTGTACACAGCACCTGGGCATTTGCCAAGGAAGGCTGGGAGACCGTTATCGTAAATAACAACCCGGAGACCGTATCAACAGACTTTGATATTGCAGATAAACTGTATTTCGAGCCGCTGACACCGGAAGATGTTGAGGCAATTGTAAAATTAGAAAAACCGGACGGAGCTGTAGTTCAGTTCGGTGGACAGACCGCAATCAAGCTGACAGAGAGCTTAATGAAGATGGGTGTCAAGATTCTTGGAACCAAGGCAGAAGATGTAGATGCTGCCGAGGACAGAGAGCTCTTCGATGAAATCTTAGAGAAGACCGGAATCCCAAGAGCAGCAGGTGGAACTGTATTTACTGCAGAGGAAGCCAAAGAAGTTGCACACCGTCTGGGTTACCCGGTACTGGTTCGTCCTTCCTATGTATTAGGTGGACAGGGTATGAAGATTGCATACAATGATGAAGAGATTGAAGAATTTATCGGAATCATCAACCGTATTGCACAGGATCACCCGATTCTGGTTGATAAATACCTGATGGGTAAGGAAATCGAAGTAGATGCCGTATGCGATGGTACAGATATTTTAATTCCTGGTATCATGGAGCATATCGAGCGTACCGGAGTACATTCCGGAGACAGTATTTCCGTATATCCGGCACCGACCATCAGTGATGAAGTAAGAGAAATGCTGGTAGAATATACCAAGCGTTTAGCTCAGGCATTACATGTAGTAGGACTGATTAATATCCAGTTTATCGTAATGGACGAGCAGGTATATGTCATCGAAGTAAATCCACGTTCTTCAAGAACGGTACCATATATCAGTAAAGTTACCGGTATTCCAATCGTAGACCTGGCGACCAAGGTTATCATTGGAAATACCATCAAGGGAATGGGTTACACACCGGGACTTGCACCAACCGCAGATTATATCGCAATCAAGATGCCGGTATTCTCCTTCGAGAAACTGCGTGGAGCAGAAATCAGCCTTGGACCGGAAATGAAGTCCACCGGAGAATGTTTGGGAATTGCCAAGACCTTTGATGAAGCTTTATACAAAGCTTTCTTAGGAGCAGGAGTTCAGCTTCCGAAATATAAGCAGATGATTATGACTGTAAAAGATGCAGACAAGCCGGAAGCAGTCGGCGTAGCAAAACGTTTTGCAGCCTTAGGTTACAAGATTTATGCAACTAGAAGTACTGCAAAATATTTACAGGAGCATGGCGTAGATGCACTGCGCGTCAATAAGATTACCCAGGAGTCACCAAACGTTATGGACTTAATCTTAGGACATAAGATTGACCTTGTCATCGACACTCCTACCCAGGGAAATGGTGATAAGAACCGTGACGGATTCCTGATTCGTCGTAATGCAATTGAGACCGGCGTATACTGTATCACAGCAATGGATACAGCCAACGCACTGGCAACCAGCTTGGAGAATGCTCAGTCAGAGCTTACTCTGGTAGATATTGCAACCGTGAAGAATATTTAAGAGCAACCCAAAACAGCCTCATGTGTTTCGATTGGAACACATGGGGCTGAAATTTTTGTTGCCGGGCATCTGTAAGAAGCTGCCAGTAACAGGCACTGCAGGCACAGTCAGCGTTTATATAATATATACAAAAACGGAAACATAATTTGAATAAAAATGACAATTGACAAAGAAATGTAAAATGGTTAATCTGATAGGTAGTTGCTGAAGAATCAGCGGGAGTAGTGAGCTATGAAAAATGAGATGAAATGATTAGATAGTACAATTCATAGATTCCGGAATTCTCCGGTGATAATCCCAAATGATATGAGGCAATAAAAATAGAATAAGTATGCATATGAGGTGGCAAAATGGAAGAGAGAGTGGACTATCTGCCGTTAGGAAGTGTTGTTATTGTGCATGGAGGTGTAAAAAAGTATGTAATCGTAGCAAGAGGACTACAGCTAAAGATAAATGGAGATTACAAACTTTTTGATTATGGAGCATGTACTTATCCGGAAGGAATGATGGGGGACCGGTTAATGTATTTTCAGGCATCTGATATTAACAAGGTAGTATTTAAGGGGTATACGGATGATGATGAGAGAATAATGGTTGATAATATTCAAAAAGCAATGGAGAGTCTTGATGTAGAGCGGGCAGATGTTCGAAGACTGAAGCAGAGCATGAGGAATTAATATGGCTAAAAAATATGACAATTCCAAATATCAAAATTTAAAATCACAGAAAAGTGCAAATGAGAAAAAACAGGAATCATACAAAAGCGAAATTAATGATATAGAAGCTGAGCTTGAGAGACTTCGGTCTGCTTATAATACCCTGGATGATGCAAAGGAAGCGTTGGAGGATATAAAAAATATTCATAGTAATATGCCGACTTTCTATGAATCATTATGGACGGGAAATAAGGCACAGTATTTTTATGAAATCTGTGAGAGTGGCGGATTGAAAACAGACTATGATGGATATATTTCCGGTATTGACAGTGTAGAAGATGAAATCAACTGGGAGATTAATGCTTTAAAGGAAAAACAGAATGAGAAATATGGAGCACTTTCGAAACTGGTAAATGCATGGGATGATTTATGTACAAAAATTCGAAACTTTTTTAATTAGCAGGAATGTTTAAAACAGGAGTGGAACAGATGATAACTATTTTAGATGAGATAGCCACGGAATCAGATATCGGAAAAATATATATGGATGCATGTGGTCTTTCACTGGAGGCAACAACAACAGATATTAGTGGAAAATCAGAAGCATTAGAGAAGTTTTTAAGCAGTTATGAGAGTCTTGCAAATATAGTAAGTGCTTATGAACAGATATTGATTTCAGATATATGTAATATATCTGAAATATCAAATTCCTGGATAGAACGGGACAGAGAGCAGAGTAATCAGTTAAAGGAAAGTAATACATTGTTAGATTTACTGGAATATCCATAGAAGGATGGGGGAGAAGAATGGAAGGGTTTGTAATCAAATATACAGATATAAATAATCTGTTATGGGAGTATAAGTCAAAGCTGGAAGGCTTGATAAGTAAGTTGGAAACGTGTGAAAGAAGTATAAATCAGTTTATTCAGAGTGACCAGTTTATAGGAGAGACGGCAACAGCAGCAAAAAATTATTTATATGATGTACATATTACTATGATATCCTGTTTAAAGGTGGCAACGCAAAATATGCTAGATGATATTGCTTATCATAAGGCATGTTATAATGAGATAGATGGTTCGACGAACTTTAGACTGGATGAGGAAGCAATCCGGGAGTTTCGCACAAAACTGGCTACGAATTCAGCGGATGCGGAATCTTATGCTCAGAGTGTACAGCAGGCGGTATCCAATATCTCGGATATTTCAGACGTGAATACACCGGGAACAAATGGTATAATAGAACTGCATGAACAACTGGATCAGGAACTTTTGAATTTTATTGAGACAATTCAGACACAGGAAAGTACTATGGTAACAATTATTGAAAATACAGTAGATCTCATGGTTGACAGTATAAAAAACTGCCTTGGAAAAATAGGAACCAGTAAAACAGCAATCACTACTTATACAAGCAATAGTTTTTATGCTGACATCGATGTGTATACACTGGCATATCTGAGTGAATATTTTTATCAGCAGCATACAGTTAATCAGGAAACTTATGATGCAATATGGGATGTAGAACAGCAGCTAAAAGATGCGGCAGAAGAACGGGAAGTGCAAGGTGTTATAAAAGCAATCGGCGGAATTGTACTGGTTGTAGTTGGTGTAGCATGTATTGCAGCATCGCTTGGAGCAGCAACTCCGGCAGTGGTAGCCGCAGGTACAATGATTGGAAGCGGAACAACCGTTTTTGGAATTACAGATACAGCCGAAGGGGCACAGGATGTTTATTATGGAAGTATTAGTGATCTTGACAGTACGGCTGTGAATCAGCTAAAAGAAGTAGTCTTTCAGGGAAATGAAGAGGCGTATTATTTTACGGAGGGTGTATTTTCTTTCGCAGCATCAGCCTTTATTCCAATTGGGAAAGCTTCGACAGTAGGAAAACTTACTTTTCGAAGCGGTTCAACGATAATTGCCAAAGAAGGACTTTCAACATTGGCGGGCGAGGGTGTCTCGAAGTTGACAACAGATTTATCGGGGAACCAGACTGTGGGAATGATGGCAGGAATGCTGGCCAGCGGACTTACTTCACATGGGATGGATAAACTGGATGTGAAATTTAAACAGAAATCGTTTACTGATTTGATGAAGCAGGGAATGGTTGAAAGTAGTAATTTCTCTGTAGATGATATAATAAAAGGGGTAGAGAATGGAGAAATTCAATTAAGCAATAATATTCAAAAAGGTAATTATGGAGAAATGAAAATGGATGCATATTTTGAAAGTCAAGGATATGAGAGGATAAGTCTTGATAGAGTGACTGATTTAAATGCACCAAATCATCAGGGAATTGATGGTGTATATTACAATCCAAATGGTCATCCGCCTTATGTAATTGGAGAAGCAAAGTATGGAAGCTCAAGATTAGGAAATACATTAGATGGACCACAAATGAGCGATGATTGGATATATGGAAGTAATAGACTTTTAAAAGCAGTAGGGAAGGAAATGTATGATGATATTTTAGTTGAGGGATATGGAAAACAACTAATCCATATTGATAAAAATGGTGTGTTAGATGTGACAGCAATAGATTAAAGGAGACCAAGAGAATGAGAGATAGTATTAAAAGTGAAAAATATTTTGATGAATTCATAGCAGAAGATACAGCTAGAATTTTAAAATTAACAAAAAAAGTAAATGACGGAGAAGTTAGACCAGAAAGATTAGTACCAGTAAAACAGGGAATTTTTCGTATTAAACTTGGAATTATAATAGCAAGGTATTCTAAGGGAGATAACATAGCTTGTTTAAGAAGTGATTTTATGGAAATATATGAAGAGTGGATAATGTCCTTCTTTTCACCGGTTGCATATAATGAGAATTTAAAGATGATATCACTTGCAGTCCTATTTGAAATAGAGCAAAAACTGATTACATTAACAAAAAGAAAACTGAAAGAAAAAGCGGTAAAGGACTGGTTGTTGCTTTTTCTGATGGGGGAAAAACAACCTAATTTACCACTTTTATTTCCAGACAGATTTCAAATAATGAAAGAGTTAGTTAAAGAAAGAGATAAATCAGAGTTATTGGAGAAATATTTGAAAGAAGACTGGTATAATAAAGAATACGAGTGTTATGAGGCTCATAAAAGTGACCAGAATATATATTATGGTTACTGGAGTTTTGAAGCAGGAGCTATTGCAAAAATATT
>UMJB01020697.1_pt1 | contig 12760 bp, 10 predicted proteins | sample 1965961 | NCBI WGS metagenome assembly UMJB01 (sample SAMEA4836139, study PRJEB28245) | human gut metagenome | biome: gut microbiome; material: fecal sample | place: Denmark | collected 2008
AGCATATGTTCCACCATATGGTTCCGGTGCAACACTTTACATCAGACCATACATGATGGGAACAAATCCTGTAATCGGTGTAAAACCAGCGGATGAATATCAGTTCCGTATGTTCTGTACACCGGTAGGACCATATTTCAAGGGTGGCGCAAAGCCAATTACCATCCGTGTCAGTGACTATGACCGTGCAGCACCTTGCGGAACCGGTAATATCAAAGCTGGTCTGAATTACGCAATGAGTCTTCATGCAATCGTAACTGCACATGCAGACGGATTTGATGAGAATATGTACTTAGACCCTAAGACAAGAACTAAGGTAGAAGAGACAGGTGGAGCAAACTTCATCTTCGTTACCAGGGATAATAAACTGGTTACACCGAAGTCAGATTCTATTCTGCCATCCATTACACGTCGTTCACTGGTATATGTTGCAGAACATTATCTTGGAATGAAAGTAGAACACAGAGAAGTATACTTCGATGAAGTAAAAGACTTCGCAGAGGCAGGACTTTGCGGAACAGCAGCAGTTATTTCTCCAATCGGAAAGATTGTTGACCACGGCAAAGAAATCTTAATTCCAAGTGGAATGGAAGAAATGGGACCTGTAACCAAGAAACTTTATGATACTCTGACCGGAATCCAGATGGGACGCATCGAAGCTCCGGAAGGATGGATTAAGAGAATCCTGTAAGAAACACGCATTGCGGGTTTCCTGCATAAACGAGAGGCGGTATCCGAAAGGATGCCGCTTCGTTGTATTGTTCAGAATTTGTAAGAAGCTCCCGGTGGCAGCCTCTGTAGATATAGAAAATTTGAAAATAGGAATTGACATTTAAAAATACAGGTTCTATACTTATTAAGAATATGAAAAGACAATGACGAAGAGAGTAGTTTTCCATGGAAAGTCAAAGAGAGCCGGGGCAGGTGGAAACCGGCATGAGTAAATGGAAAATGAAAATCACTTCCAAGTTGCAGTTCGAACAGGCAAAGCTGCGTTAGTAGAAACTGACGGATTTCCCCCGTTATGGGAACGTATATGCGAAGCAGAAAGCTTCAAGTATGTTGTAACAAGGTGGTTAGAAACGTCAGGCGCGCGTCCTTATTACAGGACGGCGCCTTTTTCTTTACAGGAAATTGTTTTCCTGTAAAGTAAAAAACGCTCTGCGAGGATGCACACTGCGGCGTATAAGGTAGATGTCGCAAGCGACCGCCGCAGGCACGAGAATGTGCCAAGGCACATTCCTTTTTACGCAGGTAGCGAGGAACTGAAATTTTAAGGAGGACTAACATGTACGAAAAAGTTTCCCCAAATCTAAATTTTGTGGACAGAGAAAAGCAGACTGTAAAATTCTGGAAAGACAATGATATTTTTAAGAAAAGTATGGAGAACCGGAAAGAAGGCGAGACCTATACTTTCTATGATGGACCGCCAACTGCAAATGGTAAGCCACATATCGGTCACGTATTAACCCGTGTTATCAAAGACATGATTCCAAGATACCAGACTATGAAGGGCAAATATGTCCCACGTAAAGCCGGATGGGATACCCATGGACTTCCGGTAGAGCTGGAAGTAGAAAAGCTTTTAGGCTTAAACGGAAAAGAGCAGATTGAAGAATATGGTATGGAGCCATTCATCAAGAAATGTAAAGAATCCGTATGGAAATACAAAGGAATGTGGGAAGATTTTTCAGGAACCGTTGGATTCTGGGCTGATATGGAAAACCCATATGTAACCTATGATGATAATTTCATTGAATCTGAGTGGTGGGCTCTTAAGAAAATCTGGGATAAGAAGCTGTTATACAAAGGTTTCAAGATTGTTCCTTACTGCCCGAGATGTGGAACTCCGCTTTCTTCCCAGGAAGTAGCACAGGGATATAAGACGGTAAAAGAACGTTCCGCAATCGTAAGATTCAAAGTAATCGGAGAAGATGCATATTTCCTGGCATGGACCACAACTCCATGGACACTTCCATCTAACGTTGCACTTTGTGTAAACCCGGACGAGACTTACTGTAAAGTAAAAGCTGCTGACGGATATACTTATTATATGGCAGAAGCACTGTTAGATAAGGTACTTGGTAAATTTGCGGATGAAGAAAATGGCGTAAAAGCATATGAAGTATTGGATACTTTTCCAGGAAAGTCCTTAGAGTACAAGGAATATGAGCCATTATTTGACTGCGCAAAGGAAATCTGTGAGAAACAGCATAAGAAAGGCTACTATGTAACCTGTGATACTTATGTAACCATGACAGATGGTACCGGTATCGTTCACATCGCACCTGCATTTGGTGAAGATGATGCCCAGGTTGGACGTAGATACGAACTTCCATTTGTCCAGCTGGTAGACGGAAAAGGAGAACTTACCAAAGAGACTCCATATGCCGGTGTATTTGTAAAGAAAGCAGACCCGATGGTATTAAAAGACCTGGAAGAAAAAGGACTACTCTTTGATGCACCAAAATTTGAACATGAATATCCACACTGCTGGCGTTGTGATACTCCTCTGATTTACTATGCAAGAGAATCCTGGTTCATTAAGATGACCGCAGTAAAAGAGGATTTGATCCGCAATAACAATACCGTAAACTGGATTCCGGAATCTATCGGAAAAGGACGTTTCGGTGACTGGCTTGAAAATATTCAGGACTGGAGTATTTCCCGTAACCGTTACTGGGGAACTCCGCTTCCTGTATGGGAGTGTTCCTGTGGACATCAGGAGTGTATCGGAAGCCGTGCAGAATTAGCCGAGCGCAGTGGCAATCCGGATGATGCCAAAGTAGAATTACATCGTCCATACATTGATGCAGTAACCTTCAAGTGCCCGGATTGTGGCGGCGAAATGCATCGTGTACCGGAAGTAATTGACTGCTGGTTTGACTCAGGAGCAATGCCATTTGCACAGCATCATTATCCATTTGAAAATGAAGACCTCTTTAAACAGCAGTTCCCTGCACAGTTTATTTCCGAGGCAGTAGACCAGACCCGTGGATGGTTCTATTCCCTGATGGCAGAGTCTACCTTATTATTTAATAAAGCACCATATGAAAATGTTATCGTATTGGGACATGTACAGGATGAAAATGGACAGAAGATGAGTAAGTCCAAAGGAAATGCCGTTGACCCGTTTGATGCATTAGAGACTTACGGAGCAGATGCAATCCGCTGGTATTTCTACATCAATTCTGCACCATGGCTGCCAAACCGTTTCCATGGAAAGGCAGTACAGGAAGGACAGCGTAAATTCCTTGGAACACTTTGGAATACTTATGCATTCTTCGTGTTGTATGCAAATATTGATGAATTTGATGCAACCAAATATACACTGGATTATGAGAAACTTTCCGTTATGGATAAATGGCTTCTCTCCAAACTCAATACACTGATTAAGACTGTAGATAATAATCTGGGTAATTATCGTATTCCGGAAGCTGCAAGAGCACTGGATGAATTTGTAGATGAGATGAGTAACTGGTATGTAAGACGTTGTCGTGAGCGTTTCTGGGCAAAGGGCATGGAGCAGGATAAAATCAATGCATATATGACTCTTTATACTGCACTGGTAACTGTATGCAAGGTAGCAGCGCCGATGATTCCTTTCATGACAGAAGAAATTTACCAGAACCTGGTATGCAGCATCGACAAGAGTGCGCCGGAAAGCATCCATCTTTGCGACTATCCGGTGGCAAACGAGAGCTGGATAGACAGTGAATTAGAGAAAAATATGGACGAAGTATTGAAAATCGTTGTTATGGGCCGTGCCTGCAGAAATACTGCAAACATCAAGAACCGTCAGCCGATTGGAAATATGTTTGTAAAAGCACCATTTGAATTATCCGAATACTTTACAGAGATTATCGAAGATGAGCTGAATGTAAAGAAAGTGACATTTACAGAGGATGTCAGTGCATATACTAGCTATACCTTCAAACCACAGCTTCGTACCGTTGGACCGAAATTCGGTAAATATTTAGGTCAGATTCAGAAAGCACTTGCAGAATTAGACGGCAACAAGGCAATGGCTGAGCTTAAGAGCACAGGTGCACTGAAACTTGACAGTATAAGCGACGAAGTTGTATTATATGAAGAGGATTTACTTATCACCATGACACAGCAGGAAGGTTACATGACAGAAGGTGATAATGAAGTGACCGTAGTTCTTGATACGAACCTTACTCCGGAACTTTTAGAGGAAGGAATGGTAAGAGAATTAATCAGCAAAATCCAGACAATGCGTAAGGAAGCAGGATTTGAAGTAATGGATAAAATTACTGTTTCTTATAAGGCAGATCAGAAAGTAAAAGACATCTTCGCAAAATATGGGGAAGAAATTGCAAAAGAAGTTCTGGCTGAGAGTGTTGTGGCTGATACGGTGAGCGGATATCAGAAAGAATGGAACATTAATGGTGAAACGGTTGTGCTTGGCGTGGAAAAGAAATAAGCAGAATAAAGATAAGGGAGCGGAGCTGACAGTGGCTTGCTCCCTTTTTGCACAAAAAACACCGGAATCGAAACAAAAGGAGAACATTATGAAAAGCAAAATGTTTGAAAAGGAAACCTTCAAAAAAGAGGTAGTTGAGAACGTAAAATACCTCTATCGTAAGACAATGGATGAAGCAAGCGAGCAGGAAATTTTCCAGGCAGTATCCTACGTTGTAAAAGATGTAATCATTGACCAGTGGCTTGCAACCCAGCAGGAATTTGATAAAGCAGATCCAAAGATTGTATACTTTATGTCCATGGAGTTCTTAATGGGCCGTGCATTAGGCAATAACCTGATTAACTTAACGGTATACAATGAAGTGAAAGAAGCTTTAGAGGAAATGGGAATCAACTTAAATGCCATAGAGGATCAGGAGCCGGACCCGGCACTTGGAAATGGTGGACTGGGAAGACTTGCTGCCTGCTTTATGGAATCTTTGGCAACTCTGGGATATCCGGCATATGGTTGTGGAATCCGTTACCATTATGGAATGTTCCGTCAGAAAATAGAAAATGGTTATCAGGTAGAAGAACCGGATAACTGGTTACAGAATGGATATCCATTTGAATTAAAACGTCCGGAATACAATTTCGAAGTAAAATTTGGTGGATATGTACGTGCAGAGGCACAGCCAGATGGAAGAACCAGATTCGTACAGGAAGGCTATCAGTCTGTAAAAGCAATTCCTTATGATATGCCAATCGTAGGTTATAACAATAATGTAGTAAATACATTGATGATCTGGGATGCAGAGCCAATGGAATGCTTCGAGCTGGATTCCTTTGATAAAGGTGATTATCATCGTGCAATCGAACAGCAGAACCTTGCAAAGAACTTAGTAGAAGTTCTCTATCCGAATGATAACCATATCGCAGGAAAAGAGCTTCGTTTAAAACAGCAGTACTTCTTTGTATCTGCCAGCTTACAGCGTGCGATTGCAAGATTTAAGAAGAATCATCCAGACATTCATATGCTTCCTGAAAAAGCAGTATTCCAGATGAATGATACCCATCCAACCGTAGCAGTTGCAGAGTTAATGCGTATCTTACTGGATGAAGAAGGCTTGGAGTGGGATGATGCATGGAATATTACAACAAAATGTTGTGCATATACCAACCATACCATCATGGCAGAAGCATTAGAGAAATGGCCAATCGAGATTTTCTCAAGACTGCTTCCTAGAATTTACCAGATTGTAGAAGAAATCAACCGTCGTTTTGTACTGGAAATCCAGCAGAAATATCCTGGAGACAACCACAAGGTTGAGAAGATGGCAATTGTATATGATGGTCAGGTAAAAATGGCTCATCTGGCAATCTGTGCAGGATATTCTGTAAATGGTGTAGCGGCACTTCATACAGAAATCCTTAAGAAACAGGAATTAAAAGATTTCTACGAGATGTTCCCGGAGAAATTTAATAATAAGACCAATGGTATTACACAGCGTCGTTTCTTAATGCATGGAGATCCATTACTTGCAGACTGGGTAACCAAATATGTTGGAAAAGACTGGATTACAGACCTTTCCCGCATCAAGAGATTAGAGTTCTATGCAGATGATGAAAAGGTTCAGCAGGAATTCTTAAATATCAAATATCAGAACAAGCTGCGTCTTGCATCTTATATCGAAGAACACAACGGAATTGAAGTAAATCCTCGTTCTATCTTTGATGTACAGGTAAAACGTCTGCATGAGTACAAACGCCAGCTCTTAAATATTCTTCATGTAATGTATCTTTACAATGAATTAAAAGAGCATCCGGATATGGAATTTATTCCAAGAACTTTCATTTTCGGAGCAAAAGCAGCAGCAGGCTACCGCAATGCAAAACTTACCATCAAATTAATCAACTCTGTTGCAGATGTCATCAACAATGATAAGTCTATCAACGGAAAGATTAAGGTTGTATTTATCGAAGACTACAAGGTATCCAATGCAGAGATTATTTTTGCAGCAGCAGATGTCAGCGAGCAGATTTCTACCGCAAGTAAGGAAGCTTCCGGAACCGGTAATATGAAGTTCATGCTGAATGGAGCGCTTACTATCGGAACCATGGATGGTGCAAACGTTGAGATGGCAGAAGAAGTCGGCAAAGAAAACATGTTTATCTTCGGTATGAGCTCTGACGAAGTGATTGCTCATGAGCAGAAACGCGATTATGACCCAATGCAGATTTTCAACAATGATCAGGATGTCCGTAAAGTTCTGATGCAGTTAATCAACGGATTCTATTCACCGAATGATCCGGAACTGTTCCGTGACCTTTACAACTCACTGCTGAATACACAGTGCACACAGTACGCAGATACTTACTTTATTCTGGCAGACTTCCGTTCTTATGTGGAAGCACAGAAGAAGATTAATGCTGCATATGCAGATGAAAAAGAATGGGCTAGAAAAGCAATCTTAAATATTGCAGCTTCCGGCAAATTCTCATCTGACCGTACGATTCAGGAATATGTGGATGACATCTGGCACCTGAACAAAATCACTGTTACAGTAGATGACAAAGCAGAATAAAATTAAGAAATAAGAGCATAAGCATAAAAACAGAAAGAGGCAGCAGCCCGGCAGGGCGGCTGTCTTTTTCTGTTCAAGCAAATCAATTCTGCTCTTCCACAAGACTGCTGTAGATTATGTTTTCGGGTTATGTCTGCCGGAAAAAATTTACTTGTATTCAATGGGCTTATTTGTTACAATCAACACAAAGCATATATTCTGATTTTCGAATGGTGAAAGCCAGTCTAAATTTCTAGTATCAATTCAATGAATTCTATGCTTTTAAATTCTAATTACAATTAATAAACGCATAGTGCATTGAATAGGCGGAAGTTTAGGAAAATATGAGATATATGCAATCCTGCTTTTCACTGCATTATGGGAAAAGGAGGAAAAATGAGAACTTTAGAAGAACTGAATCTGGTGGATGACTTTTTAGTAAACAGCTTAACCAGTCACAAAATTTATGGGGAACAGTCAGCAAGGTATATTTTGGAATGCATTCTGCATCGACAGATAGGAAAGCTTACGGTAGTGCCGCAGCGTTTCTTTTGCGGAGAAAATTTGGAAACTCACGGCATCCGGCTGGATGTATATCTGGATGAAGAGAATGGAGAAATCTTTGATATAGAACCGGACCAGAATGATGGGAAGAACGAGATGGCAGCATTACCAAGAAGAGTACGGTTTTATCATGCAAAAATTGATGCCGGAAATTTACCATCGGGCGAAACCTATGGAAGTCTTCGGAATGTTGTTGTTATTTTCATTACAACCTATGACCCCTTTGGATTGAATCGTATGGTGTATACCGTTAAGAACTGCTGTGTAGAAGTGCCGGAGTTAAAGTATGAAGATGGGGCACAGACCATATTTTTGTATACAAGAGGAAGTGAAGGAAATCCGCCGGAGGAATTAAAACAGCTACTGCATTACATGGAACATTCATCCGTAGAGAATGCTTCCACCGAGAAACTGAAAAAGTTACACCGGATGGTAACTGCAGTCAAGCGGGATGGAGAGGTAGGTCTTGCATATATGAAGAGCTTTGAGAGAGAAGAAAGAATTCGGAAACAGGGCGAAGAGGAAGGCAGAAAAGAAGGCTTGGAAGAGGGCGAAATAGTAGGAAAAACGAAGGAAGTTATAAAGCTTGGACGCAGATTCGGAAAGTCAGAGAAGGAAATTATTTTATTGCTGCAGGAGGAACTGCATATAGATAAAGATAAGGCAACGGATTTTCTGGAAAAGTATGATAAGTAAGACGATTAGAAAGAATGTGAGAATTACAGCATGAGCAACAAATTGGCGAAGCATCAGAAACAAAAAGAACGATTAACCGGAAAGCAGAAGAAAGTTCTGTTCTGGAGTTGTTTTGCTGCTTTGAGCATAGCTTTTGTGATGGTCTGGTTAAACGTATTCTTGACGTCGAATGCACTTGACAGGCAAATGGAAGAGATGGTACTAGGAGAAGATTATGATAGAGAAGATGTAGTGATAACAGATAAAAGGAGCGAAGATGCTTCGGCAGATAATGACATATCTCAAAATTATTTCTTCTATTATCATGGTGGAAAAACGAATGAATATAATAAGCGGATGCAGGTGCCGGAAAGTGTATATACAGAATATGAGGTGGGAGATACCATAACTGCATATACTACAGATCATATAAAATATTCTTATAATAAAGCGGGTATTCTTCCAGATAAAAAATATAGGAACAATGAATTAATGAAAGTAGCCGGAGTGTTGCTGGGGGCTGCAATAGGTTTCCTGAGTTTGTGGGGCTTATTAAACAGAAAGATAAGTTAAAAACTATGATTTTAGGAGAAATTCAAAATGTTATATATTATGCGGCATGGAAAAACGGAATGGAATGCATTACATAAAATACAGGGAAGAACGGATATCCCATTAAATGAAGAAGGACGCCTGATGGCGGAAAAAGCATGCGAAGAGTATAAGGATTTGCACATAGATGTGTGTTATTGTTCTCCGTTGATAAGGGCTGTTGAGACAGCACAAATTGTGTTAAAAAACCGGAAAATTCCAATAATAAAAGACGAACGGCTGATGGAAATGAGTTTTGGCGATTATGAGGGAATCGAAAACAGCTTTGCTATTCCGGATTGCCCGATTAATATTTTGTTTCAAAAGCCGAGAGAATATCACGAATCGATAGGTGGAGCAGAAACCTGGGAGGAACTCTTTGCAAGAACCGGAGCATTTTTGAAGGAAGTGATAGACCCGCAGCTACAGGAAGGTAAGGATATCCTGATTGTGGGACATGGTGCGATGAATGCAAGCATTATCTGTCAGGTGAAAGGTATGCCGATTGAGGAGTTTTGGAGTGCGGGACTTGAACAGTGTAAAATTTTGGAAGTGTAAATTGGATAGATGTTGGAATATGATAAGTGAATGGAATGGAAAAACGGAATGACATGAGTAAATTGAAGTGGACAATAAAATTAATTATTATAGTGGCTGGTTCAGTCGTTGCAGCATATGGCATTACGCTGGCGCTGTATGCGGGATTTGGTGGTGCCACCCTTGCGGTATTATGGCAGGGAATTTCAAAAACATTTCATGTAAGCATCGGTATGGCATCCCATCAAATAGAACTCCCAACTGTTGCTCAGTTATTGTGGACGAACCTGAAGCCATTGCGGTATAACTTTGAGAAAGTACCAGACTGACCGCAAGCACAATTGAACACATAAATTTTACAATCTTTGTTTTTGCCATACTTTTATCCTCCCATGTTTTGATTCAGTTTTTCTTGATTCCAATAAAAACTTAATTTTACTAGCAAGCCTTTTCTTTCCACATCTATAGTTGCATAAAGTTCATCACCTCCATAAACATAAAGCTCATCATCAACCGATTTCCATACAACATTTATATCACTTAAATTGTAAGCTCTAAATATAAATACATTTTCTTCCACAATTTGTTTTGATATTATTTCTATGTCTTCTGTATTTTTTACATAATACTCTAGTATAAAATCACCATTATGCTTATAGTCATCTTCCGCATAAATAACATTACCCTCAAAATAATTTTTTTTGCCCAAATACAATTCTAAGGAGTTCATTCCATAATCAAATGTATGATCCACCCCTGATGCCGAACCCATCATTGTACACAATATTCCAAAAAATACCACCCAAAATCCATAGATAAAATAAAATTTTTTCTTTTTGCATTTTTTATCTCTATATCTGCCAAAGCACATTACATGCGTTATCTGATGTGCGAAGAAGAACGTTAAAAATAATGATAGCGCTAAATAGTAAACTTTCAAATTGTTCTCACCTCTCATCATGCATAATATATTCATTTAGTTATTCATATATTTCTCTGTATAAAAACCATAATAATTATTATACAATAAAATTTAATTCTAATGTTGAAAAATATTGTTTACTTTTTTTGCTTCTATTTGTAAATGACAAAATAATTTTGTACACAATAATATAAACTAAAATCAATATATAGTATCGTGAATCACGAACTGTTCCAATAGCAATAAAAAATATAGTAGTCAATATAATTAGTATTGAAAAAACAGTAAAAATAATTTTTTTCATAAATATCTCCTATCGAAATTGTAACCCTTAATTGCATAAAAACGTTATACAACAATTAATGTGTTCATTCTACTTATTCTTTAAATTTAGTTGTACGCTTTACTTACCTAAAATATCAACGAATTTAACATCATTTTCATTTACATAGACACAGTATAACATAATTCCTGTGCCTATGACAGCAATGGAAATATGGCTTCTTGAAAGAGCAGAGCCATTATATAAGATATATCCATGGAAAGCACTTCTTAGGGCTGGTTCAAGAGGATGCGCAGAGACGGATTATGGTCAGAATCTTATGCAAAAGATGATGATGTCCTATGATTCAGAGCCTAAAGAATATGCAAGGCTTGCCGGTTTTGGTTACAGAATGCTTGCTGAGGCAATCAAAGCAGATCTGCCATATCGTATCAGTTGTCCGGCACTTCTTATCTGTGGCGAAAAGGATAAAGCGGGCTCAGCAAAAAGCTACAATAAAAAATGGCATCAGAGAGAAGGTTTACCGCTTAAATGGATAAAGAATGCTGGTCATAATTCCAATACGGATCAGCCGGATGAAGTCAACAGACTTATAGAAGAATTTATCAGCGAGGCAGATAGGAAAGGAATGTCTGGATGATGTCTTTGCATAAAGATGATAATGACTTGCATATACTATAAGAATACTTTGGAATAGAAAAGTGTAAAAGGTTGCAAAAATCTATTTCAGGAGTGATCACGCATATTGTTTTTTTCTATTCCTGAGACTATAATAGAATAGAAAAGTGTAAAAGGTTGCAAAAATCTATTCTAAGGAGGCTTGTTACATGGAAATTAGCAGAGATTTCTATTTGGACAAACTGATAAAAAGAAAACATAATGGCTTATATCCGTTCCAAAGTTGTTGATGACGGAATGTACTACCTGCTTCTTGATGAGATTCAGATGCTTGATTGTTTTGAAGCAGTGCTGAATGGATATCTGCGAAAAGATAATATGGATGTATTCGTAACCGGAAGCAATGCAAAGCTCCTGTCAAAAGACATCGCTACCGAATTTGCCGGTCGTGGTGATGAGATTCATATGTACCCTTTGAGCTTTGCAGAGTTTATGAATGTTTACAATGGCGATAAATACATGGGGCTTTCTGAGTATATGCTATATGGTGGTATTCCGCTGGTTGTCCTTCGTGAAGATGCAAATGATAAGGCAGCTGCATTGCAGAATTTATTCAACGAAATTTATATTCGGGATATTACCAGGAGGAACCGTGTTAAAAATATTGGTGAGTTGGAGGATTTGTTGAATATCCTCTCATCTGCGATTGGTTCACTGACTAATCCTGAAAAGCTGAAAAATACCTTTAAGACTGTAAAAAAGTCCAGAATTACTTCTGCAACCATAAAAAAATATCTGGATTGCTTTGAGGATTCTTTTTTGATTGAATCTGCACAGCGTTATGATATCAAGGGTAAGGCATACATTGAAACTCCAAAGAAATATTATTTCTCTGATCTTGGACTTCGCAACGCAAGAATTAACTTTCGTCAGTTTGAGCAGACTCATTCTATGGAGAATGTAATTTACAATGAACTGCGTATGAGAGGTTACAGCGTAGATGTAGGTGTTATCCCGATTGCAGAAAAAGATAAGAATGGGAAAGTAACTCGTAAGAAGCTAGAAGTTGATTTTGTTTGTAATATGGGATCGGTCAGATACTATATCCAGTCGGCATATTCGCTTCCAGATGAAATAAAACGCACTCAGGAAATCAGACCGTTTAGAAGGATTGATGACTCTTTCAAAAAAATTGTTATTACCAAAGATGTCGTTCAGCCGTATTACGATGAATATGGAATTCTTACAATCAATATTTACGATTTCCTTCTCAATCCGGATTGTCTCGAAAAATAATGTATTATGATAGAATTTCAAAGCGTTCGAAATGTTAGCTGGATTAGCTGATGACGAACTCTTTTATAGTTGTGGAGAATATTTGTTATGATTAGAAAGTTGCTGAACACAGATATAGATAGAGTTGCTGACATATGGTTAAAGACAAATCTGAAAACGCATTATTTTATTTCCAATCAATACTGGAAAAGTAATTATGAATTAGTGAAAGAAATGATGTCACAATCCGAAGTCTATGTGTTTGAAGTGGATAAGATGATACAAGGATTTGTAGGACTAAATAAT
>UMJB01060952.1_pt1 | contig 12739 bp, 9 predicted proteins | sample 1965961 | NCBI WGS metagenome assembly UMJB01 (sample SAMEA4836139, study PRJEB28245) | human gut metagenome | biome: gut microbiome; material: fecal sample | place: Denmark | collected 2008
GGCACGATCACCGTGCCGCCGCCGATGCCGAACGTGCCCGACAGCACCCCCACCAACATGCCGACCACAATCAGCACGATGATGCTGCGCGCCGACCCATCAAGCGCCGTCTCCCCCGCTCGCGATTCCATCTTTTGCGATTCCGTTCGTACGGCATCCGCCTGATCCGCAGTTTCCCCTTCATCACACATGGCAGCTCCTTCCACGTCTTCCGCGCCCGATACTACCCACCTGCCGCGCGCAGCAATCAGCCGATTCCATAATTTTGCGATTTCGCCGCCGCAGCGCCCGGTTCACGCGCTTTCTCGCTTATAGATGGCGGATTCGCGGGATCGACGGATGGTATCTCGCTTATAGATGGCGGCCCCTTGCGGAAACAAGACATCTAGGGGGCATGCATGCTACCCCCTAACGACCTATTGCCCAAACCGACCCGCCACCTATAAGCGAGATACCACCGGACACCCGGCCGAATCCGCCATCTATAAGCCAGATACCCAGCCAAAACCACGACCGCACGCCTACGCCCACGCCTACACCGGCACACCCGCACGCCCACACCCACGCCTACACCGGCACACCCGCACGCCCACACCCACGCAAGACCCATTGCACACACCCCCGTACGCACACGACCGCGCGCGGACCGGCAAAATCGCAAGTCATGAGCGAAAAGGGGCATCAAAAGCACCCAAAACAGCCCGAATCACACCCCCATCCGCTCACAGACAAGCAAAACCAGCCCAACTCACAAGTCGTGAGCAAAAAGGGAGGCCACCCAACATCAAAACAGCCCGAAACATCCAGAATCGTACCCCCATCCGCTCACAACCGCGCCAAAACCGTCAAAATCGCAAGTCATGAGCAAAAGGGGCATCAAAAGCGTCCGAAACAGGCCGAATAATACCCCCATCCGCTCACAACCCATGCTTCAGCACGATTCAGGCCATATGCGCACCGCAACAACACCCCTGCGCAACATCAGACATGCACACGCACGCAAACACAAGTACACACACTGAAACGCAACACGTACCACAAGCACACAAACACCACGCACCACATACCGAGCACGACCAGACGCACACCCCGCACACCGGAGAAGCGATGTCACCGGCCTGCGGCGGCGCTAGGCTAGACACTACCCCCGAACACCAGACGAATGGCGCGCGCCGGCCCCGGCGCACAACCCGTGCCGCACAATCCAGGAGCGCCGCCACAGCCCGGCCAGCCACACGAGAGCGCACCCAACAATCAGCACCAGCAGCCCCACAACCACAGCCGCCACAGCCGTCATCTCCCCCGGCTCGTCGTATTGCGTGGTGTCCGGGACCTTCGGGTTCGGAATCCTGTGGCCGCGCACCAGCAGTCGGTGCGAGTTCACTCCGTATGGCGTGCAGGTAATCAGCGTCGCGTAATCGGCCCCGGACTCAATATTCAGCTTGCTGATTTCGCTCGGCAGCACCACTGAGATCTGGTCCACTTTGTACGTGTACGTTTGGTCGAGCACGTGGAATGCGAACGTGTCGCCTTTTTTCAGTTCGTCGAGGCCGGTGAGCAGTCGCGCGGATGGCAGTCCGGTGTGTCCGGAGACCACCGCATGCGTGGTCGCTCCGCCTACTGGCAGCGAGGTTCCGGCCAGATGCCCGGCGGCTATCTGCAGTACGCCGTCGCTGGTGCCGTGGTATACGGGCAGTTTCACTTTGATGCGCGGTATGGTCACGTACCCCATGATGCCGGTGCCGGTCACGTCGAGCGTTTCATCATATTCGCGCTTCTGCGCGTCGGTCATGTGCCACCGATCGCCGTTCGCGGCGAGCCGTTCGTTGTATTCGTGCGCCGCTTTCAGCATGGCTTTGCGTTCGGCGCCGGACATGTCTTTGGTTTGTTCCACGTAGCCTGCTACGGCGTATGACTGGTGCATGCGGTTCCACCAGTCGCTGAATGTCGGATACGCGATGAGGCCCAGCGCACCGATCATGGCGATTGCGGAAATGGCAATCATCACATTGAGCAGCGCATTCGATTTCTTATGCTTGGCACCCGGTTTAACCTGCGCACCCGGTTTAACCTGCGCATCCAATTCGACTTGCGCAGCTGGCTTGGCGTCCGATTCATCCGTCACGTTATTTATGCTACGCCCGCTTCCGCAAAGCCGTCTTGGCAACGATCAGCAGCACCAAACCCGCGCCCAAGATGGCCACGGCAATCCAAGCGGCCTGCTGCACGTCGGCGCCGGTGTGCGGCTGGTCCGGCGTGGTGGGTGGCGTGTGCGTGTTGGTGATTTCAGTGGAGTCGCCTTCCACATCGGAGATGGTGGTGTAGCCGTCGGGCACCGCCGCTTCGACCACGGTCCATTCGTGGTCTGCGTCGAGCGCTGTCCACGAATGCGTCCACTTGTTGGACTCGTTCAGCTTCACGTTTTCCACGGGCTCGCCGTCGCGCAGGAGTTTCACGGTGATGGATTCGGGGCGCTTGCCGTCAGAATTGTTCCGGTCATTCCAGATTTTGCGCACGGTGCGTTCCACTGTTTTCGGCGGTTGCGCCACACATTCGGTTTTCGGTTCGATACTCAGCACACGCGACCCGCCGGAGACGCCGTCTTCGGGCACTGCGACGAGCATACTGCCGGAAGAGCACGTCCATGTCTGGTTCTTTCCGGAGGCGTTGGCGACCTTCACGTCAACGCTGTCGGACACGGCCAAGTACAGGCCGTCGGACAGTCCGGTGAAGGTCAGATGCCCGGAGGCGTTGGTGACACCGGTTGCCGTGGCGTCGGGCTTGTTCACCGCGATGAGTCCGGCGAGCGTGTTGGCCATGTCTCGCCACACCTGCGCGTCCTTGCCGGTCATCTTCGACCAGTCGACGGGGTAGGCGGTGGAGTCGGTGAACGGTGCGACGGGCTCGAAGGTGGCACCGCCGCTTGCCGGGATCTGCCCGACTTTGTAGAGGTTGAAGCTGGCGTCCGAAATGGCGAAGTTGGTAGAATCGTCGGACGTTTCGGAATCCGAGCTCTTATGGTGGTACGAAATGGCGATGCTGCCGCTGGCAGAGTCTGTTGTTGGAGCCGCGACGGCATCGCGAGTAGTGAATGCACAGGCTGCCGCGGCGAATGTGGCGGCGATTGCGCAGCATGCGGCGATGACGCGGCTTGCGATCGTGCGTTCCTTCATTGCCGACCCCTCTTCTGTGGATTGGAAAGTAAGCATGTTTGATTCGCCCCCAACGGCAAACCGGAAAATATATGGAGCTAGGCTGGATACTCAAGAAAATTAGGCAGTGTACAAGGGATTGAGGTGGTCCAGCCCAGCATATGTGGGTTCAGTTATTATTTAATTTTCAGTTTTTAAATTATGTATTGCGATTCCCGTGAGCCGCTGCTGACTTGCGTCAACGCGGCTCACGGGTTTCACATGGTTACTTCAGATTCTTATGGAATCCGGAGGATCAGGCATTGCGACGACGCAGAGCCATCACCAGGGTCACGCCAGCCAGCGCGAACACGGCGACACCAGCCACGTACAGCAGCACGGTGCCCATGCCACCGGTGGAGGGGAGGGTGTTGCCCTTGACGTTCGCCACAGTAATGGCAGCAGTACCGGCCGCTGCATTTCCAGTTCCTTTAGTGCCATCGACCGTAACGTCAATCTTGATAAGCGGGGTCTGATCGTAATTGGTCCATTCCTGGCCGTTAGTGGTATTTGCAGAGATAATCACTGCGACCGGATTGGTCAGCTTGTTGTATCCGTCAGGAGCAACAGTTTCTTCCAGATAGTAGGTGCCGTCATCCAGACCAGTGACCTTGAAGAGACCCTGTGCGTCAGAAGACAGCTCAGTGGCATTAGCTTCAGTGGTCCATCCAGACACTTTGCCGTCTGTAACCTGAGCATATTGCTTTTCCTCGCCACTGACACGGTACAGCTTGAACTTGGCACCCTCCAGCTTCTTGCTGGGGTCATTCTTATCAACCTTGGTGGTGTCGAGTTCATAGGTGAACACAACAACCTTGTCATCCGGAGTCCTACCAGTATTATCACTGTCACCCGTACCGGACTGGTTCGGATTGTTGGAATACTCAAGATAGACCGAGTTGCGATTACCGGCGCCACCAATCACAGCGCTGCTGTTCAGCTTTGCGGAGTATTCAACGATAATGTACTTGCCCTCGGCAACACCCTCAACCGTCTTCAGATTGCCGAAGGTAACAGTGATGTTATTATCGGCAACCTTGACAACAGCCTGCTCGGTGATGTCAGAATCAGTATCGTCCTTGATCTTGTCGGAGGAGAGATACACCTTGACGTCCGTATTCGCCGGTGCGTCAAAAGCGGCATCCAACGTATCGTGGAAGATGTACTTATAGGTGTCGTAGTTGGACATGTCCGGAACGGAACCAATCAGGTGGAACGGCACCTCGTCTCCGATATTGTAATCGGCGGTGTCATTGTACTGAGTACCGTAAGCTGTCTCAGTGGTGGCCTTGACGTTCTCCTTGACCTTCTTCTCGACCTCGGGAACATCCTTCTTGGCCTTCAGCTTAGTCGGTCCAACAACCTTGGTCAGATGCAGAGAAAGGGCATCTCCATTAGCCACTGCGGTTACATCTTTGAATACATAGTAACCAGCGACCAGCTGCTTAGGAGCATCCTTGGTGATTCCCTTTGCAGCTGCAGTGCCAGTGAAATCAACGTACTTGTTGACCTCATCCTGGATTTCCTTATTCGACTTATTGGCCAGACCTGTGAGTGCTTTCACCGTGGTCTCATCGACGCTGTCACCAACGTTCACGCCTTCGGCACGCTTCGAGTTAGCACCCCACTTGAGGTCAGACAGAGTGCTTCCATCCTTCGCCAGAGTGCCAGTGAACACCTGGTAGGCGTCATAGGCGTGGGAATCACTCTGGTCAACGGAAACCGTATAGGTATCCGCCGCCATAGCGGTGGAGGCACCGGCGAAACCGGCGACGGCCATTGCCGCGGTGGCTGCCACAGCTACGAGGCCTTTGAGAACCTTGTTCATTGTTCTCCCTTTCTTGTTTGAAATCTTGAATCTTCAGTTATGTGTGTTCAGTTATTGCCTAGTGGGCATTGGGTCGCTACGCTACGGTCCAGCCCCCTTTCCCCTAGACGAGTTCATCATTGCCGCCTCCTGACCTTGAGGGCCATTCCAGCCGCAACAACACCTATCAACGCAGCCACCAAAGCCGCCGCGTAAATCCAATAATCGCCAGCGCCACCAGTCCCCGGCAGAATCACACCCGGCTTGTTCTTGATGTTGCCACCATTGACAGTGAACGTGGTCTGCTCGTTGTAAGCGCTTGTACCTTCAGTATTGAAGTCGGTGTTCGCGTACCAATTGCCAGCGATGTTGTCGCCTTCCAGCGGGCCGATGCGGAACTTGTGCGGAGTGGTGTCGAGATCGTATCCGTCAGGAGCCTTGGATTCGATGAGCTGGTACTCACCCCAATCCAAGCCGCTGATCTTGAATTTGCCGGAGGCACCATCCAAATCGACGTATTGACCCTTTTGCACGGTTTGTGTAGAGCAATCACTAATACCGTTCTGACCGTTCACACAGTCGGTGATCGTGCCAAGTGTGGTGTCCGAAGTGACATCGGTGTACTTGGCTACGCCATTTTCCCAAGAGAAGGTCTTGGCCTGCTTGAGGGTCCATTCGGAACCGGAAAGCGGATCCGTGTTGTTGGAATCCGAAGATACTTTGGTCCACGTCACAGCACCGGTCTTACGGGTGTTTGCGATCTTGTTGTCAGCGTTATCTGCACCAAACGCCGGACTCCAAGTAGCGGATCCGTTGGCGATGGTGATCGTGTACACCGTACTGGACACTTCGTAGCCGTTCGGAGCGGTCTTCTCCTTCAGTTGGTACGTGCCATTCGCAAGGTCGGAAACCTTGAACTTGCCAGCCGCGGTGTCTTCATCCGCCTTGGTGTTGTCGTTAGACTCGTTAGTCTCGTCCGCCACGCCCAGCACGCTGCCCTGGGTGCGCAGCACAGCCGCGACCGCACGATGCTCGCCACTGCGGGCAGCAACACGACGGCTACGGTACGCAGCGGTAGAGGTGACGGCACAGCCTGAAGGAGCCGTGGTCGAATACGACGGGCCAGCGGAAATCACCACAACATCAGGAAGCTCACTACCGTCGGTGAACTTGAAGTTACTATCAGCTTGGGGCACATTCGCCTTGCCTGGACCGTACCAACCGTTTCCATTGATGTACTTGAATCCGAACTGGCTGGTCGAGTCAATCGCATTGCTACCCGTCAACGGAATCTTCGCATATGCATAGCTGTTGCAGGAGCCATCCATTTGCGTCATGTTGATGTCCGCCCAAACAGTGTCGTTCGTGGTCTGGTAATGCACCTTGACATTATCCGCGGGCCAGTTAGTTTGCGCCTGGAAGTAGAGCGTGAGGTACTGCTTGGCAATCACGTTCACCTTCAAAGTGAACGTCTGGCTGGAGTAAGCTTCCTTGGCCGTGATGGTAACGGGTTCTGAGGTCACGCTGTTCGCGGTCAAAGTGACGTTCGTGCCAATGCGGGCGCTCAGCGAGACGTTATTCGCGCTGGAGGTAGACCATGTAACAGTGTTGCCTGCAGGAGCCACAGAAGCAGTCAGATTGAGGGTCTTGCCCTTCTCAAGATTGATTGTGCCTCCATTGCTGTAGCCGTTGATCGACACGGAAGACACTATGGTCACGCCGGTGACATCGACGGTGAACGATGACTTGACCTTGTCATCAGCCGATGTAACGGTAATCGTGGTATGGCCACTACCGGTCGGGGTGACGGTACCATTCTGGTCAACCGATGCAACTGTGTTATCGCCGGACGACCAGCTCAGTTTGGCGCCGCTAATCGCATTACCATTCTGGTCGTAGGCAGTCGCAATAAACGTCTGCGAGGTGGTATCAGTGAACGACACGGATGTGACAGGTTTCCCGCTTGCATCCGTAATCGTAATGCTCTTGACTTCCGTACCGGACTGATCGTCGGTGACGGTCCATGTCTTCTCAGCAGTATCGCCATTCATCTTGGAAAGCTCCCACGTTGAACCGGCCAGCAACGTGTCTCCGTCAGTGCCGTCAACCTTCTGCCATGTAATCGAAGAACCCGTCTTCTTATTGACGATCTTGCCGCCAGTCAGCAGCTTATCCGTATCTCCGGTGATTTCAATGCCGTTACTGTTAAAGACACGAACAATGTTTTTTGCGGCGTCAGTAGTGCCACCAGTGTTGATCTGGTAAATGTTGGTGTTCTGCGCATAACCTTCAGCCGTACCCGATTCCTTCAGGAAATAGGTGCCGTTCTTGGCGAGGTTGCCCAGCTGGAACGAACCTTCCGCATCAGCATCATCGTTCCAACCGCCATCTGCGATGGTGGCGAGAGCGTTCGTACCGTTTACCGCATCGTCCTTCTTGCCATACACGGTCCAGCTGGTTCCGCCGAGAGCATTGTGCCCAGCGGTGTCATCCACCTTGTTCCACGCGATCGCGGCGCAGGAAGTGGAGTACGAGCCGTTCCATGGCAGATTATGACGCTCCTGGTCCATATCCAGAATGGATGTGGTCTTCTCGCCGGACTCGTTGACGAACTCGTCTCCGACTTTATGCCCATCCGTGCTTTGACCCCTGACCCTCTTCACGGTCTCGTTGTTCAGCATTTCGAAATCGCCGCCGACCCACACGCGACCGTTAGTGGAAACGTGGCTCTGGAGGTTGCCGTTGGGGACGAGGATGCTGCCCATCCAAGCGGCGGAGGGGTCGTCCGTGGCCCGCATGTCATGCGCACTGCCCCATGCGCCGTGATTGGTGCTGGTGTTCGTGTTGTGGTCAGTGACCTGAATCCAGCCCGTAGCCTGACCACCGCGAATCACCACATTCGACGCATCGGCGAAATTCCACATGATTTGCTGCGCGCGCTTCGCGTAATTCGTGTTCTTCGCTGCTTGCGTAGTATCCCCAGATGCAGCCGTGACGAAATCGTTGGCGATATTATTGTTATTCCACCAGAATCGCCAACCATTGTGGAAGTCAATGGTCTGCCCGTTCGCGCCAGTCACGTTAACCACAACGGAAGCGTTATCCGGCACGTTGACGAACTTGAAATCGATGCCCGTGTAATCGGTTCCGTTTAAATCTAAGTAAGAGGCAGGCAGGTTGAACACCTGCATGTTCTTGCTGACATCAGCGCTGGTAAAGGTAATCAGCTTTTCTTTTTCCAGCTTGTCATAGAACGTAAAAGAGTTACCCTTGTCCCCGTTCTTCTTGTAGTCGTATTTGTAAATCGTGTAAGAAGAACCTGCCGAAGGCGCAGTACCCGTAGCGACGGTACCGGTTGCCGGCAACTTCGTCCCGTTGTTCAAATCCGTGGAGAGCTTCGAAATCTTCTCCCTATACTTGGAATAGTCCGTTCCGTTCACACTGGACAGATTGTCGGACTGGTTCCATGTCACCAAGCCGGTATCGGTGCCAAGAGTAGGGGTAAAATCACCTTCAGTGACGTTGTTGCCGCTCAGTCCGCGTACGGAATCAATAGAATCATTACTGCCCCAAACGCCGGTTTTGCTGCCAGCCAAAGAAGCCTTGTACCTGTGGCTGTTTATATCATTAGCATCCGTCTTGCCCAGCCAGCCCGGCGCACCCCATGCGCCAACCTTGGAGCCCATCACGGACGTGTTAGTATTGCCGCCGACCACCAAAGCTGTCTTGTCATCGGCGGGGCGGAACTGTGAACCGAAACCAACCACACCCCAGCGGAAGCCACGTGAAGTGTAATGCTTTCCACCGGTTGTACCAGTGTTCCACACCTTCCATGCGTCCTTCAACGGATGCATCGCAAGGCTGCCGTTGACCACGGTCAGACCTTCAGCTTCGACAGCGTACGTGCCAGTTGGACCGGTTTCACCATTCAAATTGGAGTTTTCTTTGCCGCCCACGTACATATCTCCGCCAACGTACGTAGCTACACCGGTATCGGAACCTTCCACGCTCATATCATCGCCCAAGCCAATAGAAGATGGCGTACAAGTAGAACCGTCTTTCAGCCCGCTTTCGTCAGCTTTGGCATTGTAGGTGGGGAGGAGGGAAGTTACTGCTACGGTGGCCATCATGGCTACCGCTATGGCGGCGGCGGTCAGGGAGCGGGTACGCGAAAGCACGCGACCGGTTGCCGATCGCGTTCCTGCATAGTGTCGTGGTGCGTTGCCGACACCATTACGCCATTGCCTCATCTTGTCCCCTATCCGCAAAGTGTTCACCCTTCTGAGTCCCTCAACTCGAGGGTTGATATCCTTTGCATAATGCCGTTATCACTTCTGTTTTACGTATAGCTTCTGCGCTGTTCCCATCTCCGGCAACACAGCCGGAAACCTCTGTTTTCCCTTTTTCTCTGACCTACGGTTTACTATGATAACCTTTGCAGTTATGAAAACAAAATGAAACAGAAAGAACCCACACCCCCTCCCCCGATACGTTTTTTCGTCCCCTCTCACGGGGACAACGCTTTAAAGCCTGATATTCAACGGTTTGTCAACGATTGCAAAATCAAAAAACACATGCTGATCATTGAATGAAATTCATCATTCATCAGCCCCCGATTGGCGTGTCATGAAACACATCACTGCAAATTGTTTCATTTTTTTCCTGAAAACGTATGCCACACACCGTGACTACAGTGGGGGTATCCCTTATCAATCCACCCCAGGCCATCACAATCAGCCCGTCGGCATTGACGGGCTGCGGAAGGGTAATGAGACTCGGCTCTCAGCGGCCAGTGCCGTACACGGAATCGGTGCCGCGTAGTACGAGCTGGGCGCGCACAATCTCATGCGCGTTCTCAAGCGGCTTGCCTTCGATAAGCTTCATGGCCTTTTGTGCGGCCGCGCGACCCATCGCATACGGATCCTGGCGCATGGTGGTCAGGTTCACAGTGTCGGCGTACGGCGAATCGTCGAAGCCGATAATCGAATAGTCACTCGGCGTGTGGTGGCCGTAACGTTCCAAACGCAACACCAGCGGAATCGCCATCATATCCATCTGGCAGCAGATCGCGTCCGGGAACTCGTCCAACGCAAGCAGCGCGGTCAACGCCGAGTCGGCGAAGGTCTTGCCACGCGGCACAGAGACGACGCGCCACTTGAAGTCATGGGAGGCCTCCATCGTCTTGCAGGCGCGGACGAAGCCCTGTCCTCGCGCATCGATGGAGGAATTAATGGAATCGACCGCATCGGAGCACACGTACACGATATTCTTGTGCCCCAGATTGATCAGATGCTGGGCGGCGGTGAACATGCCGTCCTCATCGTCGATGGAGATGGTGGCGTCGAAGCCGTTTTGCGTCGGCGTATTGATGCCGATGATCGGCACGTGGATGCGCTTGAGCTGCTGGATTTCCTTCGGATCCACGCCGAACGACGTTACGAATACGGCGTCCACGTTGCGGCGGACGGGCAGATTCGTGAAGAATTCCTTGCGATTTTCGGCGGTGTCGACATGCTGGAACAGCGATACGTCATACCCGGCATTATGCATGACGGATTCGATTCCAGCGAACACTTCCGTATTGAACCAGCTAGTGATCTCTTCATTCATCAGCATCGCCACACGGTACGATTGGCCGGATTTCAGCGACGTGGCGGAACGGGAGATGTTGAAATCAAGCTTGTCCGCCGTTTCCAGCACCTTGCGGCGCGTACGTTCGGACACCAGTTCCGGCCGCGTGAACGCGCGCGATACCGTGGAAATCGACACACCCGCGGCCTTGGCCACCTCGCGAATGCCTGCTCTATCCATCTCTCAACCCCTTTGCGGTTTCTGCATCATAATCACAAACGTTCCCAGCCTTGGAAACACTCGCTTGAGCGGCGATGCTCTCTCAATCTGTTTCTATCATACTGCGAACGTTGTCAAAAATCACGCCAGTGTTGCACAAATCGCACAAATTATCAAAATAACCGGGTAAACCGCGTAAAAAGACCATTTTGTCCACTGATGCTTATAGCCCAGCTTGCCGTTGTAGTAGTGCATGAACGCCACGCCCACGCCCGGCGCGATCATCATCACGGCGCCGAACAGGCCGGCTGTGAACATCATCGAATTCTCATACTGGCGCATCAGAGCGAAAATCAGCACGAAGCCAAGCGTCACCGAACCGATGCTCATCATGTGCTGGCGTAGGCCGATACGCAGCAGCAGGTCCCACAGCAGACCAATCACCACCAGTCCGACCGACAACAGCACCTTCATGGCCTTCTGATAGCGCGACGCCACCCAGTCGAGCGCGGCAAGCACAACAAACGCAACGAACAGGCCGAAAACGGGATTCTGCGAGCCCAGGTCGAAAGCCTTATGCGATGTGGCGAGGTCGTACGGCACCTCGCACACCACGGCGAGAATGAACAGCTGCAGGCCGTACGCGACCCGGCTGTGCGTTTCACGGAAACCCTGCACCAGCAGCCACGCGTAGATCGGAATGGCGAACCAGGACACCACTTCGCTCAGGACCATCGCCGTCAGCGACGTCATATTGTTGGTATCGGAGCCGAAGAACAGCGGCACGATGGTGGTGCTGCCGGCGGACAAGGCCAACGCCACCGCGCCGATGACCTTAAGTTGGAACACCGTCAGTCCGCGACGCTTTTTCCTGTTGCGGCGAGCGCCGCCGAATCCGATTTGGTCGGTCGAATCGGTTCGAGCTCCCTGCTCGGCATAGCCTTCCATATGTCCTCCTATTGCGATTTTTCCGCGCGTCGCACGTGGCACGTGCACCTTACGCACGCCTTACGCACGTATGCCTTTTACGACTTGCGACTTTCCCTTGCGACTTTCCCGCACGCCACAGCGGCTTCCCGCACGTCCCATGCGATTTAAGCTCAGCGCCCACCGCGCGCCTTATGCGTCCAGCACGAATTTCAGCAGCCCGTCGTAGTCGGCTCCGGTAAACGAACATACCGCATGTGCCGAAACGTCCGGGTCGTCCGCCGGTGAAATTTCCGTGCGGAAGTATGCCGCGTCGAGGCCGGCGGAATTGGCGCCGATGATGTCGTTGCGCTCGTCGTTGCCGACCATGAGCGCGTGCTTGGCGGTCACGAATTCACGGTCGAGCGCCAGCATGTACAGGTCGCGTGCGGGCTTGCGGATTTTCTCTTCACTGGAGATGATCACGTCGTCCAGTACGCTGGCAAGGCCGGTCTCTTCCAGTTCGGGGCGTGTGTAGCAGGCTTGCGCGTTGCTCAGCAGCGCCACGACCATGCCGGCGTCCTGCAGTTGTTCGATCATGTCGAGCGCGCCGGGGTACAGCCGGAACAGGCTGGTGCTGCCTTGGCGGAACGCCCATGCGGCTTTCAGCGCGGCCTGCGGTAGCGCGAGTTTCTTTTCCGCTTCCTCGCTGCGATTCATGAGCAGGGACCGGTAGACCGGCAGGATGTCGAATTCGTCCCACCCGTTGCGAACGATTGCACGGTCGGCTTGGTGGACCATTTCGCGGGCTTCGAGCTTTTCGAACTGGTCGCGCATCACGTCGACGGATTCGTACTGCGCGCCCAATTCGGTCACGCAATCGTACAGCGCCTGCCATGCGGCCTCGCTCTGCTCATCGGTACGAATGTCGATCAGCGTTCCGTACAGGTCGAAAAACACCACCTCGTACCGCGGATTGCGCGCTCCGATTCCCACTGTCGTATCCTTTCTGGTTTTCCGGCCCCATTGCCGTATCGGTTACGGC
>UMJB01055267.1_pt1 | contig 12724 bp, 10 predicted proteins | sample 1965961 | NCBI WGS metagenome assembly UMJB01 (sample SAMEA4836139, study PRJEB28245) | human gut metagenome | biome: gut microbiome; material: fecal sample | place: Denmark | collected 2008
AAGGCAATCGAGATCCTGCGCGAGCGTGGTCTGGCTACCGCTGCCAAGAAGGCTGGCCGTATTGCTGCTGAGGGCATGGTCTACGCTGATTACTGCCCCGAGTGCAAGGTCGGTGTTGTCATCGAGGTCAACGCTGAGACCGACTTCGTTGCCAAGAACGACAAGTTCGTCAAGTTCGTCAAGGACACCACCAAGGTCATCATGGAGCAGAACCCTGCTGACGTTGAGGCCCTGATGAACTGCAAGATGGGCGATGAGACTGTCGATCAGGCTCTGAAGGAGCTGATCCTGGTCATCAAGGAGAACATCAAGGTCCGCCGTTTCGTCCGTTACGAGGGCGTCTGCTCTGCATACGTCCACGGCGGCGGCACCCACGGCATCCTGGTCAACTTCGAGACCACCAACGGCATCGAGGCCAAGGACGAGTTCGTTGCTTACGGCAAGGACATCGCAATGCAGGTCGCAGCTGCCAACCCCGGCTATGTGGACGAGGCATCTGTCCCCGCCGAGGTCGTGGCCAAGGAGAAGGAGATCATGCTGGTCCAGATGGCTGGCGATCCCAAGACCGCCAACAAGCCTGAGGCTGTGAAGCAGAAGATGATCGAGGGCAAGATCAAGAAGTTCTTCAAGGAGAACTGCCTGGTCGATCAGGAGTTCGTCAAGGACGGCGACCTGACGGTTGCTCAGTACACCGCAAAGGTCGCAAAGGACCTGGGCGGCGACATCAAGATCGTCAAGTTTGCCCGCTTCCAGAAGGGCGAAGGCTTGGAGAAGCGTGCTGACGACTTCGCTGCTGAAGTTGCAAGCATGGTGAAGTAAGTTTTACTTCTAAGGCAAACCGGGGGCCGCAGTACCGAAAGGTGCTGCGGCCCCTTTTTTGTTTGTGTTTAGGGTCGGACTGTGTTATCATAAAGAAAAACCGCCCCCTAAGGGCGGTAGGGGAGAGGGGCGCATGACCACCATGAAAAAACAGGAGCTTACCCTTGTGGGCGTTCCGGCTATCCTGTACGGCGAGCGCAGCCGCAAGGTGTATCTTTATGTCCACGGGAAAAACGGCTGCAAGGAAGAGGCTGAGCGCTTTGCAAACACCGCCTGTTCCGCAGGCTGGCAGGTGCTGGCCATCGACCTGCCCGAACACGGAGCGCGCAAGGACCGCCCGGAACAGCTGCTGCCGTGGGCGGTGGTGCCGGAAATTCAAGCGGTCTATGCCCGGATGCAGCCGGTCTGGCCGCATATCCGGCTCTATGGGGTCAGCATCGGGGCATGGCTGGCTATGCAGGCATTGCGGACAGAAAAGCCGGAAAAGGCCCTGCTCGTGTCCCCGGTGGTGGATATGGAAACTCTCATCCTGAGCATGATGCAGGGCGCCCATGTCACCGAAGAACAGCTGAAGGCAGCAGGGGAGATCCCCACGGAGATGGGAGAAACGCTTTCGTGGCCGTATCTGTGCTGGGTGCGGGAGCATCCCCTGCAGTGGCATACACCCACCCAGGTGCTGTACGGCGACAAGGATGCGCTGACCTCCCGTGCGGTGATGGAGCGGTTCCGCCAGCAGAGCGGGGCGCATCTGACGATCATGGAGGACGGGGAGCACTGGTTCCACACCTCGGTGCAGATGGCTGCTGTGCAAACGTGGGAAGAAGCAAACCTTTGATTTTTAAAACGACTGCAAACAAAAATGCCGCTGACGGCTTTTCTTCCGTCAGCGGCTGTTTGCCTATTCCGTTAAGCGATGCGCCGATCTGAGAGATCAGGCCTTGACTTCGCTGTTCTGTTCAGCCTTCTGGTAAGCCTTGAAGGAGTGGACCACGATGTTCAGGCCCAAAACGATCAGCAGGACAGCCAGGATCAGCTGCAGGCCGTTTGCGATGAACACAGCGCCCCAGGTGGTCTCGCCAGCGGGGATTGTCACAGAAGCGGCGGTGCTGATGGCCTTGACCATAGCGATCAGGCGCTGCACCAGAGCGGTGAAGGTGACACACAGCATGATGATCAGCGGGGGGAAGATCATCTTGTTGTTGCGGCCGGTGACCTTCAGGAACACGCACAGGGTAGCCAGCACCAGAGCGCTCAGCAGCTGGTTGGCGGAACCGAACAGCGGCCAGATGTTGGCGTAGCCGATCTTGGTCAGGATGAAGCCGAACACCAGAGTGATGATGGTGGAGAAGTACACATTGCACAGCAGCTTGCGCCAGCCCTCAGCGTGCTCCATGTCATCCACACTGAACAGCTCCTGGAAGCTCATACGGCCGATACGGGCCACAGCGTCCAGGCTGGTCAGGGCCAGAGCGGAAACGCACATGGTCATGAACACGGAAGCAAAGTGCTGGTCCAGGCCAAAGCCCACAAAGAAGCTGGCCACGCCACGGCTGAAGATCTGGAACGGGGTGCCGTCGGCAGGGGTGCCGTCGGGGGCAGCGGCTGCGCCTGCCACGCACAGGGCGATGACAGCCAGCAGGCTCTCCAGCACCATGGCACCGTAACCGACCTTCAGCATATCCTTTTCATTGGAAACAGTCTTGGAGGAAGTGCCGGAAGAAACCAGGCTGTGGAAGCCGGAAACGGCACCGCAGGCCACGGTAACGAACAGGATGGGGAACATGGTGCCCAGCTTTGCGTTGTTGAAGCCGGTGAACACCGGCAGGTTCATGACGGGGTGGTTGACAATCAGGCCCAGAACGGCACCTACGATCATAGCCACGAACATGAAGGTGGTCATGTGGTCACGGGGCTGCTTCAGCAGCCACATGGGCAGCACGGCAGCGAAGAAGATGTAAACGAAGGTGATGTAGCTCCATGCAGCCTTGCCCAGGATGACAGGAGCGTTTGCGCCAACCACGAAGGACAGCACGATGAACACGATGCTGATGACGTTTTCTTTCCAGCCGGTGAAGTGGAACTTGTTCTGCAGCAGGCCAAAGACCACAGCGAACACCATGAACATGATGGAGACCATGCCGGCAGCGCCGTTGGTCTGAGCAGCTTCCACCAGAGCACCGTCGGTGCCGTAGGCGTTGAAGGTGCCTGCGACCATGTCTGCGAAGGCAGCGATGACGATGCCGCAGAACAGCCAGCAGAACAGCAGGAACAGCTTGCGGCCGGTCTTGCCGATATACTTCTCGATCAGCATGCCCATGCTCTTGCCGTCATTCTTGACGGAAGCGTACAGAGCGCCGAAGTCGGTGACGGCACCGAAGAAGATGCCGCCCAGCAGGACCCACAGCAGAACGGGCAGCCAGCCGAAAGCGGCAGCCTGGATGGCACCGGTGACAGGGCCTGCACCGGCAATGGAGCTGAACTGGTGGGCGAACACCGTCCAACCGTCGGTGGGAACATAGTCCCGGCCATCCTCATGGACAACAGCCGGGGTCTTGGCGGTGGGGTCGATGCCCCACTTGTTTGCCAGCCAGCGGCCGTAGAGTGCGTAAGCACCGAACAGACACACGGCGGCGATCAATACGATGACCAGCGTATTCATTGTTTTTACCTCTTTCCTTTTTTTCACTCGGCAAACCGGCCAGGTGCACAGCGCCGTCCGGCAAGGCTGGCAGCGCCGCAGGGCGTAAAAAAGCCCTCGTCCATCTGAAGGGCATCCCCGATAAGGGGGCCCGTTCCGAAGACGAAGGCTCACACATCCACTGCACAATGTGGATGATTTGCTCCGCGGTACCACTTCGCTTGCTGTCTGTGGACAGCCACTCCCACGCATGGCACATCTGCCATGCTGCCCGGTAACGGGGGCTGGACGGCGTTGCATTACTCAGGACGGTCAAGGTCCCGTTCACACACGCTGCTTGCAGGGGAGGGTCATTTGCTCCTGACTGCCGCCGTTGCATCAAAAAGGGCGGCTCGCTGAAAGAGGGTGCTGCAAATGATCATGTCCTGTTCGTCGCATTTGCCGAATGATTGCTCCTACTTTAGGGCAGAATTCATAATTTGTCAATATATTTCCGGGAAGTTCGGAGGATGCGCCAATTCGGCAAAGAAGTTCTAAGAGAATTTTAGGTGATTTTTGTTCATATATGAAAAGAGCTAAATTGAACAGTGCATTTCCTGAAAAGAGTTCACGCAGAATGCTTGACTTTCATACTTTGAAGTGCTAAAGTAATAACACGATGAACCGACCCGATGTGATCAGAAGAAGGAGAACTGTTATGGCCGAGAAAAATCCCAGAAGAAACGAAACCATCGACGCGCTGTTCGACGCGATCCTCAGCCTGGAAACGCGGGAAGAATGCTACGATTTCTTCGAGGATCTGTGTACCGTCAAGGAGATCTCGGACATGGCGCAGCGTCTGGAGGCAGCAAAGCTGCTGCTGGACGGCAGCACCTACGAGCAGATCGTAAAAACGGTGGAGATCAGCACTGCCACCATCAGCCGCATCAACCGCTGCATCCAGTACGGCACCGGCGGCTACCGGCAGACCATTGAAAAGGTGCGCGAAAAGCAGCAGTAACGCCGCCACACGGCAGGGCATAGGATGGGGCGTGCAAACCCTCTTGACCGGAAAGGATGGTATTCTATGTCTGCTGAAACCTGTACCCGCTCCCAGTGCCCGGAGATGCCCAAGGTCACGCTGGACCAGGCTGTGATCGACCTGATGGAGAGCATCGCCCTGCAGGAAACGGCCCTCAGCCACATTCTGTGCGCCGAAAGCCAGAAGATGAAGGTGGCCATGGGCCTGGATGGGCTGGACCTGTGCAAGCTGCTGGAGGTCAACGACTCGGCAACCAACATGGTGCACGCCGTGGCCAACCTGGAGCTCGTGCTCAAGGATAAGCTGGAGTTCATCTCCAACAACCTCTACTATCCGCCTTCCGGCAGCGGCTGTTCTGCTGACCAGTAAGGCCCTCTGCCTGCCCGGGTGCCGGGCGGGCATTTTTGTTTACCGTCTCTTCACGGAAAGTTTGCATAAAAACCGGAAAATGCATTTGTTGGAATTGCTGAGGCGGTCAATCTGTGCTATACTATAGACTGTATCACCATGAAAGTGAGGAAACCGCAATTGCTGCATTACGATGCCATCCTGTTTGACGTGGACGGGACCCTGATCGATTCCGCTCCCGGCATTCTCCATACATTGGAAGAGGTCTTTCAGAAAATGGGCGTGGACGTCACCGGCGTCAACCTGCGCCGCTATCTGGGCCCGCCGCTGCGCAAGAGCTTCGGCGAGCACTTCACCGAGCTGGACAAGATCGAGCAGGCCACCCGCCTTTACCGCGAAAGCTACGCGGTGAAGGGCAGCCACGAATGCGCCGCGTACTCCGGTGCAGCGGAAATGCTGCAGCGCCTGAAGGACGCCGGGCTGATCCTGTGCACCGCTACTTCCAAGCCCACCGAGGTGGTCACCCCGATCCTGGAAGAAAAGGGTCTTGCACCCTTCTTTGATTTCATCGGCGGCGCGTCCATGGACGAGAGCCGCGACACCAAGACCGACGTGGTGCACTATGTGCTCAGCCAGCCCATGCTGCAGGGCAAGCGGGTGCTGATGGTCGGTGACCGCAACGACGACATGCGCGGCGCGGCAGACTGCGGTCTGGACGCTGCCGGTGCACTGTACGGCTATGGCAGCCGCGAAGAGCTTGCGCCCTTCCACCCGGTGCTGCTGGCCGAGAGCTGCGCCGACCTTGCCGACCAGCTGCTGGAGCAGCGTGCCTGAAACAACGCGCAATAAAGGGAATGGTGAAAACTATGAGACAGAATACACAACCGGAAAAACAGTCGCTGACGCCCATGCAGAAGCAGGCAGTGCTGGTGTGCATTGTGTGTGCACTGGCGGCGCTGCTGACCATTGGCATCACCCTTGTCCTGATCCACCGTGGCAAGGAACCGGCTGCCTCTTCGGAGCAGCCGGGCACCGAGCAGCCTGCGGATGATGCAAACATCGCCGACCATTACCAGATCAACGAACAGTCCAGTGCACTGCTCCCCGAGACGGCGGACGCGGGTGACGCCTACCAGAGTGAGACGCTGTTCATCGGCGATTCCAACACGGTGCGTCTGTATGCCAACGGCCTGATCAGCCTGCAGCAGTTCTGCGCCAAGGAGGGCATTGGCACAAGCGCTGCCCTGAACGAGGGCATCGTTACCTTTAAAAAGGACAGCAGCCGCTACACCATCGCGGAAGCTGTGGCCAAGATGAAGCCCCGCCGTGTGGTCATCATGCTGGGCACCAACGACACTGGCATGGCCGTGGAGGATTTCATCAGCAATTACAAGCAGCTGGTGCAGGCCATCCAGACCAGCTACCCCTACACCGACATCATCGTCAACACGGTGCCGCCGGTGCCTGCCGACCACTCCAACTATCCCAACATGGACCAGACCAGGATCGACGACTTCAATATGGCATTGCTGTCCATGTGTGAGGAAATGGGCCTGAAGTTCCTCAACACGGCCGAAGCCCTCAAGGATTCCACCGGCTACGGCAACGCCGACTATTACCAGAGCGGCGACATCCACCTCAAGACCTCCGGCCTGAAGGTGCTGCTGAACTACCTGCGCACCCATGCCTACGAGACCGAGGACCGCCGCCCGGACACCAACAACATTCCCAGCCGCGCCGAATATGTGCCCGACCCCAGTTCTGCTGTGGCTTCGTCCAGCAGTGAGGTGACCTCCTCTTCTTCCGAAGTGCAGGAGGACACCACCCAGTATCAGGCATCCTACCGCGTGGATAAGACCGGCGGCGGTACCCTGAGCGCCGGCAATGACAACGGCAAGACCACACTGACCTACAGCGTCGGTGCAAGCCAGTCGGTCAGCGTCACGGCGGTCCCGGCATCGGGCTATGTGTTCGTCAAGTGGAGCGACGGCGTGACCAACAAGACCCGCACGGATGCCAACTTCAAGCAGAATCTGGATGTGACCGCCGTGTTTGCTGCCGCCTCGGTGAAGATCAGCAGCAGCGGCAAGGCTGCAGTGGGCGGCAGTTGCACCTTCCACGCGAAGATCAGCGGCAAGTATCTGGAGGCAGATTCCATCCGCTGGTATGCCAACGGTGTGGAGGCTGCTTCTGCCGCAGGCCAGACCAGCGTGACGGTGCCCATTACGGCTGAGATGCAGGGCACTACCTTCAAGGTCTACGCAGTGGTGAGCTACAACGGCAGCACCGTCACCAGCAACACGCTGGAGATCACGGTGCCCGGTGCCCCGGCAGCTTCTTCGGGCTCTTCCAGCAGTTCTTCCGGCAGCTCCGGCTCCTCTTCGGGCAGCAGCTCTTCTTCGTCTGGTTCTTCCAGCACTTCTTCCGGGGCTTCCTCCGGAAGTACATCCGGTTCTTCCTCCTCTTCTTCGTCGGAAAAGGAATCCGTCAGCAGCTCCAACGGGGCCGAGAGCACCAGCTCCTCCCACAGCGGCAGCTCGTCTCACAGCGGTTCCTCGTCGGAAGCCGGGAGCGGCAGCACCTCGCACAGCAGCAGTGCGGCCGCCAGTTCCTCCCACAGCAGTTCCGAGAGCAGCTCTCACAGCAGCTCTCACAGCAGTGCTTCCTCTGAGAGCCCGGCTCCCAAGGCAGAAGCCGAAAATGACACGGCCGAAGAACCGGCAGCCCGCTCCTGAGCGCAGAACCCTTTGCCCCTGCGCCGCATAGGCTGAGGGGAAGGGAGGCGGTTCGATGTTCTGGGAAGAGCCGCGGGTGCCGGGCCTGCCCGGTGCAGAAGATGTGACCGACGGCAGCGTGGATTACTACGATACCGATTGGGAAACTGTAGAAAACGGTGCACTGGAGGAGGAAATGCAGAAATGCAATGCCACTCCCTGCACCGCCCAAACAACCTGTTCAGAAAACAAACCGGAACAAACCGACGTACAGGCGTATGAAATGATTTCGGAATGAACAGAAGCCAGCTCTGCCCACCGCAGGGCTGGCTTCTCCCTGTTGTAATGCCCGCCCTGCAAAGCGGGCCGGAAAAGGAAATGAGGGGATATTATGGCAAAATACTATTGCATCCTGTTTGATGCGGACAATACGCTGCTCAACTTTGACGCCGCCGAGAGCAAGGCACTGGCCGAAACGCTGGTGAACTACGGCATCGAGCCGGACGCCGAAACAGTGCAGACCTACCGCACCATCAATGAGGAACTGTGGCGTCAGCTGGAAAAAGGCCAGATCCGCCGGGAAAAGCTCATGGCAGAGCGGTTTACCCGGTTTTTGAAGGCCATTGACGCCGCCGGGGACGGCGCAGAGATGAACCGCTATTATCTGGAGCAGCTGTCCACCCACCCGGACCTGATGAACGCCGAGGTGCTGGACGTGCTGCGGGAGCTGTCGGAGGTGGCCACACTGGCCGTGGTGAGCAACGGCGTCCACAAGGTGCAGACCCGGCGGTTGGCCGAGAGCGGCGTGTCCAACTTCATGGAGGATGTGTTCATCTCCGAGAAACTGGGCTGCGAGAAGCCCGGTGCACGCATCTTTGACGCCGCCCTGCGGGCACTGGGCGTGGAGAACCGCGAGCATGTGCTGATGGTGGGCGACAGCCTGACCGGCGACATCCAGGGCGGTGCAAACGCCGGGCTGGACACCTGCTGGTTCAACCCCAACCACACCGAGAACCCGGGCAAGGTGATCCCCACCTACGAGATCGCCAGCCTGGAAGAACTTTATCCGCTGGTCATGGAGCAGGACGAGCTGGCCAATGTGGGACTGAAGAACCGCCGCCACCAGTGCTGAGCCCCTGCGGGACCGCAGCAGAACAGAATGGATTGAAACAATGCTGATACATTTGGAAAAACTTGGAAAGAGCTTTGGCGAAAAAGTCGTGCTGCACGATGTGACGGCCAGTGTCGAGCGGGAGGACCGTATCGGCATCGTGGGCCAGAACGGCGCGGGCAAGACCACGCTCCTCAAGATCCTGACTGGAGAATATCAGGACTATGACGGGGAATTCAGCGTGACCCATGGCGTGACGCTGGGCTACCTGGAACAGAACGCCAAACTGGACCCCACGCTGGACATCTACGGCGAAATGCGCGCCACCTTTGCGCCGGTGCTGGACGCCATGGCCCAGATGCAGGTTTTGGAGCGCAAGATGGCAGCCCAGCCCGACAACACCGACCTGCTGGCCCAGCACGACGCACTGCAGAACATCGTGGATGCCGCCGACGGCTACAACATGGACGTCAACATCAAAAAGGTGCTGTCCGGCATGGGCTTTGCGCAGGATACCTGGGAAAAGAACATTGCCGTGCTTTCCGGCGGTGAGCTGACCCGGCTGCGTCTGGCAAAGCTGCTGCTGGAAAAGCCGGATGTGCTGATCCTGGACGAGCCCACGAACCACCTGGACTTTGCCACCATGGAATGGCTGGAAAATTACCTCAAGGGCTACTCCGGCGCGGTGCTGGTGGTCAGCCACGACCGCTATTTCCTGGACAATGTGTGTACCAAGATCTGGGAGGTTTCCTTCCAGACCATGACCACCTACAAGGGCAACTTCTCGACTTACCTGCCCCAGAAGGAGGCCGCTGACGCCCTGCGCCAGAAGCAGCACGATGCCGACGTAGCACTGGCCGAAAAGCTGCAGGACTATGTGGACCGCAACCTGGTACGGGCCTCCACCACCAAAATGGCCCAGAGCCGCCGCAAGCAGCTGGAAAAGCTGGAGATCACCGAAGCACCCAAGGACGAGACGAACCAGCTCAAATTCCGCTTTGAATACGATGTGGAACCCTGGAACGAGCTGGTGATGCTCAAGAACCTGACCATCAAGATCGGGGACCGCACCCTGCTGGAGCCCTTTACCTATACGGTGTGCCGCGGCCAGCGGCTGATCATCGCCGGCCCCAACGGCGCGGGCAAATCCACCCTGATGCAGGTGCTGGACGGCAAGCGCCGCCCCTCCGGCGGCATGGTGCGGCTGGGCACCGGAGCCCGGCCCAGCATCTTTGCCCAGCAGCAGAACCGCCTGGGCCAGGGCAGGGTCATCGACGTGATCTGGAACAAGTACCCCCGTATGACTGAGCTGGAGGTGCGCAGCCATCTGGCCAAGCTGGGCTTCCGGGGCGATACGGTGTTCAAGCCCTGCGAGGCACTGTCCGGCGGCGAGCTGGCCCGCCTGCGCTTTGCGGAGATCGTGCTGGAGCGGCCGAACCTGCTGTTCCTGGACGAGCCCACGAACCATCTGGATATCTACACCCGCGAGAACCTGACCGAGGCCCTCATGGCCTACACCGGTACGCTGCTGCTGGTCACCCATGACCGCCACCTGATGAACAGTCTGGCCTGCCCCATCCTGTACCTGGAAGATGGCAAGGCGGTGCTGTACCCCAGCTACGACGCCCTGATGGGCCGTGGCACCCCGGCCCCGGCGGTCCAGAAGGACGCCGGCCCAGCCAAAGTAGGCTATGGCAAGGAGCAGCGCCGCCGCCGCGCCGAGCTGCGGGCAAAGATCAAGGCCTGCGAGGATGAAATGGAGGCCTGCGGTGCCCGCGAGGTGGAGCTGGACAACGAGATCAACTCCCCGGAGGTGTACAACGACCCCGACCTGCTGCGCCAGAAGAGCGACGAGCTCAGCGACCTGCGTTTCCATCAGGAAGAGCTGTTTGCCGCATGGGAGGCCGCCATGGAAGAGCAGGAACGCTACGAACAGTCCCAGGCCGAAGAGTAAAGGAGCACACGCATGCCAAAAAATCCACGCAGCTATGAAAAGACGCGGCACATCGCCCTGTCGGGCCTGTTGTTTGCGCTGGCCATGGCGCTTTCGTTCATTGAAGGCTCGCTGGTCATTCCGGGCCTTCTGCCCGGCATGAAGCTGGGCCTTGCCAACATCGTGGTAATGTACGCTCTGTTCTTCATGGGTGTCAAGCAGGCGCTGGTGCTGGACGTGCTCAAGGCACTGTTTGTTTTTCTGGTGTCCGGCTTCACGGCGGGGTTCCTCTCGCTGTGCGGCGGCCTGTTGTCGCTGCTGGTCATGGCCGTGCTGTACTATGTGGTGCCGGTGCGGCCCACCTGGTTCATCCTTTCGGTTTGCGGCGCACTGGCCCACAATGTGGGGCAGCTGCTGGGGGCCGGCGTTATCATCTCGTCGTCGCTGTCACTGTACTATGCGCCGGTCATGCTGGTGCTGGGCCTGGTAATGGGCGCACTGACGTCCATTACCCTCAAGGCACTGCTGCCGGCACTGGGGCGGCTGGGGTTCAGCACCCGCGAAAAGCGGGGCGAATAATCGACGCTACTGCGGCAGCGGTTGCATTTTGACCGGAAATCAGTATAATAAAGAAACAAACGATTTTGATTTTATGAGAAAACCCCAGACTGACAGGGCTGCCGGACAGAACCATCCATCGGCAGCCGGGAGGTGTTTGCATCATGTCTGAAAAAGTAACGATCAAGGCAGAGCGCCGGGAACTGCATCTGCCTGCCATCGCCCTGCGCGGGCTGGTCGTATTCCCGAATAATCTGGTCCACTTTGAGGTGGGCCGCGAAAAGAGTATTGCCGCCGTGGAATGGGCCATGGCCAACAACTCCAATGTGTTCCTTGTGGCGCAGAAGGAGATGGAGCTCAGTGACCCCACCCAGGAGGATTTATTTGCTTACGGCGTCGTGGCCGAGGTCAAGCAGGTGCTGCGCGTCTCGGATGATCTGGTCAAGGTGCTGGTGGAGGGCAAGTACCGCGCCAAGCTCACCGATCTGGACACCACCGGCGATTTCCTGCTGGCTTCCGTGCGCCCGGCCCCGGTGCGTGTCGGCAAGACCGAGGACGCCGTGGAGACCGAAGCCCTGCTGCGCGCTCTGAAGAGCAGCTTTGACGAGTATCTGGGCATGAACCCGCGTCTGGCCAAGGATGTGGTGTTTACCATCGTGTCCAGCACCGACCCGGAGTTCCTCAGCGAGTACATGCCCGCAAACCTGCTGTTCCGCTACGAGGACAAGCAGGCTGTGATGAACGAGAACACCCTCGCGGGCCGTCTGCAGCGTCTTGTGGAGATGCTGCGCCGCGAGTGCCAGGTGATGAAGATCGAGAAGGAGATCGCGGACAAGGTCAACGAGTCCATGGACAAGAACCAGCGCGACTACTACCTGCACGAGCAGCTGCACGTCATCAGCGATGAGCTGGGCGAGGGGGACGATACCCACGCCGAGGCCGACGAGTACCGCCGCAAGATCACGGCACTGCATCTGGCTGAGGACAGCGAGAAAAAGCTGCTCAAGGAAGTGGACCGCCTGTCCAAGATGCAGGGCTCCAATCAGGAAGCCACCGTCATCCGCACCTATCTGGACACCTGTCTGGACCTGCCGTGGAACAGCTATACCGAGGATGATCTGGACATCAACCGTGCCCAGCAGATCCTGGACCGCGACCACTACGGCCTGAAAAAGGTCAAGGACCGCATTCTGGAAACGCTGGCCGTGCGCAAGCTGGCTCCGGACGTCAAGGCGCAGATCATCTGCCTGGTCGGCCCTCCGGGCGTCGGCAAGACCAGCATTGCACGTTCCATCGCCGAAAGTCTGGGCCGCAAGTATGTGCGCATCAGTCTGGGCGGCGTGCGGGATGAAGCCGAGATCCGCGGCCACCGCCGCACCTACATCGGTGCCATGCCCGGTAAGATCATCAGTGCCATGATCACCGCCAAGAGCTCGAACCCTCTGATGCTGCTGGACGAGATCGACAAGCTGGCCGGTGACTTCCGGGGCGACCCGGCGGCAGCTCTGCTGGAGGCACTGGACCCCGAGCAGAACAGCACCTTCAACGACCACTTCCTGGACATTCCGTTCGACCTGAGCCA
>UMJB01031949.1_pt1 | contig 12719 bp, 9 predicted proteins | sample 1965961 | NCBI WGS metagenome assembly UMJB01 (sample SAMEA4836139, study PRJEB28245) | human gut metagenome | biome: gut microbiome; material: fecal sample | place: Denmark | collected 2008
TTGCCGGTCTGGGTGGCAGACACGCAGCAGCAGATGGAGTAGTCATCGCCCCACACGGGCTTCATCACGTCGTCGTTCTCGTACTGGACCGAACTGGTGTTGATGGACACCTTGGCGGCGTACTTTTTAAAGGCTTCCGGCAGGGCGGAAGAGTACAGCACGGTCAGGTTCGGCTCCGGGGCGGGGCCCATGTTCTCCAGCGTGTGCAGGAAGCGGTAGCAGTTCTTGGTGACCATGCTGCGGCCGTCCATGCCGATGCCGCCCACTTCCAGCGTTGCCCACACGGGGTCGCCGGAGAACAGCTGATTGTAGCTGGGGATGCGGGCAAACTTGACCATGCGGAACTTCATGACCATGTGGTCGATGAGCTCCTGTGCCTGGCACTCGGTCAGGGTGCCGTTGTCCAGATCGCGCTGGATGTAGATGTCCAGGAAGGTGGAGATGCGGCCCACGCTCATGGCGGCGCCGTTCTGGGTCTTGATGGCGGCAAGATACCCGAAGTACAGCCACTGGCAGGCTTCCTTGGCGTTCTTTGCGGGCTGGGAGATGTCGCAGCCGTAGGCCTCGGCCATCTTCTTCATGCCCTTCAGGGCGTTGATCTGCCGGGCGATCTCCTCCCGCAGGCGGATGACGTCATCGGTCATGGTGCCGTCGCCGCAGTTAGCCAGATCCTCCTGCTTGAACTGGATCAGGGCGTCGACGCCGTACAGAGCCACGCGGCGGTAGTCGCCTACGATGCGGCCGCGGCCGTAGGTGTCGGGCAGGCCGGTGATGATGTGGGTGTGGCGGGCGGCCTTCATCTCGGGTGTGTAGGCGTCGAACACGGCCTGGTTGTGGGTGCGGGTGTAGTCGGTAAAGATCTTGTGCAGCTCCTCGCTGGGCTGGTAGCCGTAGGTGGTGCAGGCCTGCTCGGCCATCTTGATGCCGCCGTAGGGCATGAAAGCACGCTTGAGGGGCTTGTCGGTCTGCAGGCCCACGATCTGCTCCAGATCCTTCAGGTTTTCGTCAATGTAGCCGGGGCCGTAGGCGGTCAGGCCGCTGACGACCTCGGTCTCCATGTCCAGCACGCCGCCCTTGGCGCGCTCGGCTTTCTGCAGCTTCTGCAGGGCACCCCACAGCTTGTCGGTCGCCTCGGTGGGGCCGGCCAGAAAGCTCTCGTCGCCGTCATACGGGGTGTAGTTCTTCTGGATGAAGTCACGCACATTGACTTCCTCTTTCCAGATGCGGCCCTCAAAGCCTTCCCACTGTTCAAAATTGATCATTGGAACCTCCTTGCTCCATTCCATGCGTTGGTTAGCATGGCCTAACTATTGAGCCTTTGAAAAGCCGCTCCTTGTTGGCGGCTTTCTGGGGGCGGACTGATCGGAGCAGCTCTGAACAAAAATTTGTCAAAGCGCCTCCTTGGACACACTGCACCCTTGAGAACCGCCCTGCTGCCAAAAAGCAGCGGCGAGATGAGGAGTTGCAGTGCTGCATGAACTATAATAACAAAGATATCGGTCAAAAGCAAGAGGAAACTGGTGGATTTTGCACAGCCTTAGCCGGCTGTGTCTGTACAGGGTGCACGAATCGGGCAGAAAAAAACTTTACTGCAAAAAAGTTCCGGAAAATTTTCAAATAAGGGTTGACAAGACTAACTGCGTATGGTATTCTGTTCTCGCAACGAGGTTAGATAAACCTAACCGCTTGAAACGCGTTGCACCAGAACAGCAGAGGTACCTGCAATGCTTCTGCGCAAAACTCAAGTCTGCTATAGCGGTTAAGCTATACCGGACGTCAGGTTTGTCGTGGCGAGGCCACTCCATCTTGCTTGCGCAAGACCACCTTGTGGCTTAAAAGCCTCACTGGGGCTTTCATTGCTGCGCAAACGCCAATTCCTCCATTCCATTCTCTTTTTCAAAAGGAAGCTGCAGCATGGTTTGCTCTGCGGCCTCCGGCGCGGCATTCGGTGTGATTGGTACCGCATCGCGTGCAAAGAAAACAAAAACGGGACGTGCAGCTTGACCACCTGCACGCCCCGATTTTTGTTTTATATAGAAAGGAACGATTTATTCCACGATCTCCGCAAGCGCCTGATACAGCTCTGCGGCCCCGCCGCCGGGGTATTTGACCGAGACAAAGGCATTGTTCAGGATGCACACCCCGTCGGAATAGACGGTAAGCAGCAGCTGATGCTGCTCGGCGTCATCGTAATAGCTCACGGTGATGGAATCCACCGGAAATTCGTGGGAGTAGGAGGAATAGTTCTGGCTGAGCCGTCTGACACAGCGCACGCCGGAAAGCACTTCCGAAATGTTCTGATAGATCTCATCCGAACTGGAATAAACCTCGAACTCCATTTCGTTGGAGCTGGCAAAATTCTGCTGGTGCTCCGCCCGGACACTGGCCTGTGTGCTGGCGCTGATCTTTGATGCAAGGTCGATCTTGCTGGAAGGCAGGATGAGCACCAGAAGCAGCACCACCAGCACCACAAGGCCGAACCGGTACAGGATGCTCTTGTTCTTCATAAAAAGTCACGCCTCCTTTGGCGGTGTCCGGGTCAGACGCCGCTGGGCGAGGAAGAAGCCCACGGCGCTGGCGGCAAACACGAAATAATAGCTGGCGATGCGGTAGAGCATGAGCACGCTCATCACCTCACCGGAAGGCAAAAAGCTGCTGTACAGCAGCAGAAAGGCGGTCTCGATGGAGCCCATGCCTGCCACGTTGGGCAGGGCGTTGGAGACGAACAACATCAGGCTGGTGAGCAGCTGCACCCGCGCAAAACTCAGCGGGGACAGCTGCATGAACCGGATGCACAGCCACGGCAGGCAGAACAGCAAAAACAGCTTGAGCGCCTGCAGGGCAAAGATCTGCACACAGCGGGCCTTGTCGGCCAGCAGCAGGCGGCTCTCGGTGCCCAGGACATCCAGCTGCTCCAGCCAGTCGGCCCGGCGCTGCTGCCATTTTTCGGTCTTGGGCAAAAAGCCCAGTGCCCAGCGGGCCAGATTCTGCACCAGCGGCGACACGCACACCAGCACCAGCGCCACGATCACCAGCGCTACCACAGCATATGCCATGGGCAGATATTTCAGCACGCCGGTGGTGTTGGCGGCCAGCCATTTGTGCTGGAGCAGCAGCATCACGGTGGCGTACAGCAGCACCGTGGTCTTGTGGAACACATATTGCAGGGTCATCAGGCCCACGCCGGGGCCGATGGGCAGCCCTGCCTGATGCAGATACCAGGTCTGCACCGGCACGGCACCCGCGCCCAGGGTGACCACGTTGCCAAAGGTGCCGCACCAGGCGTTGTCGATGCCCTGCCGCAGGGTGAAGCCGGGCAGCCGCCCCCGCACGATGACATAGGAGACACAGCCCTCCAGCAGCGGGTAGCTGATGCCCAGCGCCAGTACCACCAGCACCTGCCACAGGTTCAGCTGGGCAAGGGCGGCTGTGATCTCGGCCCAGTGATCCCGGAAGATGAGCACGATCACGCAGGTGAGCGCCAGCAGGGTCAGCAGGGAAAACACGGCCTTTTTGCGGGAAGGCTGAGAGGCGGCAGATTGGTTCATGAGGGCAGGGACTCCTTTCAGACAGGATGAAACTTTTTTAAAAGTATAGCACAGCCGCCGGCCGTCTTTGTGAACGGAAGCCGAATTTTCTTGTGCAATCCGGCCCGGATGATAAAAAAGATGTCCGGAACGGAAAGAAACTGACAAATATTGCAGATTGTTTTGACACACTGCGTGTAAAAACGCCCCGGAAGATCACACGGATTTTCCGGGGCGTTGAATTTAACAAGAATAAAACAAAAGGCTTAGCGGGACTCGGTCAGCTCCCGGATCAGACGGACTAGGGTGGAGACATAGGCTTCGTTGGTGTAGTAGCGCTCGTAGAGCTTGCGGCAGTCGGCCTTCATAGCGGCCAGCTGGTCGGGGTGCTCAATGGCATGGGCCAGCACTTTGGAAAGCTGGACGGGGTCATCGTTGCGGTACACAAAGCCGTCCACCCCTTCCGTGATGAGCCCGGCGGTGCCGGTGTGCTCCGACACGATGGAAGGCTTGCCGAAGATCAGGCCCTCGGTCACAAAGGTGGGCATAGGGTCATCGCGGGAAGCGCACACAATGCAGGTGCACTGCTCCATCAGCGACTTGATCTCCGGGCGTTCCAGCCGCTTGCGGTAGAACACATTATGAGGGAACTGCTCGGTCAGGGCGTGCACATGGGCGGAGACGTCCCGGTCGGAAGCCTTGCCCACAAAGAGGAAGGAGGCCTTTTCCCGCACCTCCGGCGGCAGCAGGCGGATGGCTTCGCAGTAGATGTCCTGCCCCTTGCGCATCTCCATGGAGCCCACCGTGACAAACAGGGGCCGCCCGCCGGCATAGCTCAGGTCGTAGCGAGGGAAACTCTCGCGGGCGTAGTCGGGCAGGCCGTAGATCAGCTGCTCCACCTTGAATTTGGGCCGCACCGAGTGCATGGCGGCGGTGGCGTGGGAGCCCACAGCGGCAATGTGCACGTTGTCGGCCAGCTCCTTGGGGATCTTGTGGGTGATGAAGGGATAGCCTGCAAAGGCGTCGTGCAGCCACCACAGCACCGGCACAAAGCCGCCGTTCAGGGTGCTCACGGCAGGGGCTTCCACCACCGTGTTGGCCAGCACAAAGTCTGCGCTGGAAGCCAGCTCCCACAGGGTGGAAGAGGTCACGCAGTCGCGGCGGGTGACCACGGCAGCTCCGGCCTCCAGAAAGAGCGGCAGAGAGCCCTCGTCCGAGGGGCCCAGCACTACCACTTCATAGCCAAGACTGCGCAGCACCGGGATGGCGCTCACCAGCACGATGGGCGCACCGGTCATGGTGAGTTCATGGCTCAGCACCACGGCGCGTTTGCCGGTGGCCGAGAATACGTCCTCGGCGCACAGCTCCCGGCGGAAGTGCAGCAGTGCCTGCGGGACGCAGCGGCAGTTCTGCGCCAGCTGGTTTGCCAGCCGCAGCAGTTCCAGCACATCGTCTTTGCCGCGGGCCGCCGCGCGGCAGCGGTCCAGCAGGGCGCGGGAGAGCAGGGCACAGCGCTGGCCGGGCAGGTGCTGGTCGGTCTGGTACAGGGCACTGCCGCCGTCGTAGCCGAACACGGCATCGCACACCACAAGGTCAGCCCCCTGCTGCAAGGCGGCTGCAAAATAGGTGAGGGCGGTGGAGGTGCACTCCACATCCTCGCTCACCAGCAGCACACCGTTCACGGAGGGGGTCAGCTCACCTTCCAGCTGGTCCACCAGCCGGAACTTGCGGTGCAGCTGCTCGGCCAGAGAAAGGGTCAGGGCATTGCGGCGGCCCGGGGCGTACACCAGCAGATAGGTGCTCTGGGTGTCGGTATAGGTCTGTTCCCGCAGCTGGCGGCGCTGCAGGGGGCTGTAACTGCTGTACATGTACGAACCCCCTTCAATGCCGGTGGAACAGGCCCAGCAGCTTGCGCAGCGGTGCCGTGAGCTTCCAGCTGCTGCTGCCCAGCACGTTTTCCAGCGAGGCTTCGTAGGCGGCCCGGCTGTTCTGCAGGTCGGTCAAATGCTGCTGCTGTTCTGCCAGCTGCTTGCGCAGCTGCTGGATCTCAGCGTTTGCCTCCAGCAGCTGTTCGGTGCCCTGACGGGACACGGCCTCGGTCTCTTCCTTGAGCACGGTCAGCGCCCGCAGCAGGGCCTTGCCGGGCTGCTCATGCAGGTAGCGGCCCAGGGGATAGTAGCGATATTTCACCGCAAACCGCAGCCCGGCGGGGAAGCCTACGGCACTTTCCACTGTCAGGTTGGGGTCGATGTTCATGAACAGCATGGTGCCCTCCTGCAGGGCGTTGCCGTTGAGGATGTGGTAGCTGAGCCGCTCGTCTGAGAGGGAAAAATCAGTGATGCAGCAGGCAAATTCACCGGGATCCAGCCGCAGAGCCCTGGCCTCCACGGGCAACTCGAACACAGCCGACACTTCGTGGGTCAGCTCGTCGTAGGAGTCGGGGGCAACGGTCAGGCACTCATGGGGCGAAAAACCGGAGCCGGAGTCGTAGAACAGCTGGGGCAGAAGCAGAGCACCCTGTTCGGTGTCGGCACCCTGCGAGGCCAGCACGGCCTCATATTTCAGCACCTGCTGCTCCAGCTCCAGGCACCGCTGTGCCAGCCGGGAAACGCCTTCGTCCGACAGCCGGAGCTGCTGTTCCAGTTCGGCCACGCGGCTGCCTGCCGCGTCCAGGGTCTGGGGGGCATCGTTGTTCATAACCGGATTCTCCTCTTGTTTTATAGGATACGGCTGCACCGCAGCAGCCGGGGAAATCAATGCTGCGAAAGCGCGGGGGTGCGCCGCTGGGCCTGCCGCCGTGCGGCCGAGGCTTTGACGATCCAGCTGCGCCGCAGGTTCAGCAGGGCGCACACCAGCCCGATGGAGGCAAACGCGATCACGTTCTGCAGCAGCATACCGCGCAGCGGGTGGTCTGTAAAGTGAGCCGCGAACAGATACCACGGAATGGCGATAAGCTCCACCGTGTGGATGCAGAAGATGTTCAGCGAGTTGCGGCCGATGGCCTGCAGGCCCTGTGCGATGGGGCCGGTGAAGCGGTTGAGCCGCATGAACAGGCGGATGAACAAAAAGCCGGTGGCGGCATCCAGCAGGATGCTCAGCGGGCCCAGGGTCCACTCGCCCATGGAAATGCAGTCGGTGCTCTGGGCAAGCAGAGCTCCCACAGCGGTCAGAGCTGTGCCGCCCAGCAGGATGTACAGGGTGCGGCGGGGCAGGGGCTTGTCCAGCCAGCGGTTCTTCTTGGCCAGATAGCCGATGTAAAGGTAGGGCACGATCACGGCCCCCTGCGAAAGGCTGAAGGGCAGCTCCCACACCAGTGTGGTGCCCCAGCCCAGCAGCATGATGCCGAGCACAGCCCAGTGTGTGTATTTCTCCGGGAAGATATTCAGGATGGCGTCCAGCAGTACCCAGCCGATCAGCAGCGAGAGCAGATACCACATGGGGCCGGTGGAAAAGAACTGCTGCCCGGCATAAGTAGTGGTGTGGGGCAGCCCCAGCAGAAAGCCGCCGGCCACCTTGAGGGTCTCGGTGACGCTGCTGGGGAAGTAATGGAACGCCATGTAGTGGCACAGCAGATGCAAGAGCGAAGTGCACGCCGCCGTGATGCAGTAGGGCTTGAGCAGCGCTCTGAGCTGCTGCTGGATGCACTTGCCGATGGAGCGCTTGCGGAAACCGTAGCCGCTGGCAATGAAAAAGGCCGCCATCAGGGCCTCACGATAGATAAAAGGGAAAAACGCCGTGAGCGACAGCCCGCCGGAGATCTGCATGGGGTAGAGTTCGGCGGTGTGGGCCAGCACGATGGTGATCATGCCCACGCCCTTGAGCATGTCGAACATGCCGATGGAGTTGACGGTGCTGGGTCTGGTGCCTTCCATGAAAAGGGTCCTTCCTTGCGCCGTCCGGAAACATGTGACCAACAGGCGCATACAGTAAAAAATGATCCATTTATAAGGATATAAGGCTAGTATAATGCTTTTTGTGCACACTGTCAATTTTGAATTGCCCACCGCCGGGTGGCAATTGTTGTCTTTACCGATAAAAAAAGCCCGGCAGAAGGGCCGAATTTCTGGGCAGACGGCACAGGCTGCCGGATGGAAAAAACAAGATGTGCAAGATTTAATTGCCAAAAATGGAAATTAAATCTTGCAAAAGTATTGCATTGCCAATGGCGGTATTGTATACTGAACACAATCGAAAAAGCGGCCCGGCCCCGGGTGGGCCCGGCTGCAGGAATGTAAAAAACAGTGACGTGGAGGCTAACATGGTTCATTCGCTGTATCAGTCTCTGAACAATCTGGAAACGATCTACGCAGACCGGATTGGTATCCGCTATTATGATGAGGCCAAGGGCGGCGTGGTGGAGGTGCCCTTCCGGCAGTACGCTGCAGACCTGCGGCGGTTCGTGGCATTTTTACGCAGCCGCACCCCGAACCCCCTGGGGCAGCGAGTGGCCATCCTGGCCCGCAACAGCTACCACTATGTGATGTGCATGTACGGCGCAGTGCTGGCCGGAGCTGTGGCAGTGCCCCTGAACACCGGCAAGAACTGGGACGAGATCCGCTACGAGCTGGATCTGGTGGAGCCGGTGTGCGTGCTCCATGACGGCGAATACCTGAGCCGGGAGCCGGCCCTGGGCCAGGCGTACGGGGACCGTCTGGTGCCTATGGACGCCTTTACTGCCTTTGAGCCTGCCATGGACATCACCGAGGTGCCGGACCTCAGCGCACTGGCCTTTATCATGTTCACCTCCGGCACCACCGGCCGCAGCAAGGGCGTTATGCTGTCCCAGAAGAACCTGTTCACCGCCATGCCTGCCTTCCTGACCCCCTTTGAGGATGTGCGGAGCCAGACCGGCTGGAACACCGACGCGTTCAGCTCTCTGTCCTGCCTGCCCATGTTCCACATTTCGGCCATGACCAGCCTGGTGTCCTGGAGCATCACCGGCCACTGCGTGAACCTGTGCAACGACCTGAAATATTTCTACCGGGACCTGGGGGCCATGCGGAGCGACGTGATGGCGGTGGTGCCGGTGCTGCTGAAGAGCATTTATCATGATGTGATGAAGGGCAAACGGGAGCGTCTGAACGGCCTGCGTATGCTGACCTGCGGCGCAGCGATGTTCGACCCTGCCATGCTCCAGGACCTGATGGACCGGGGCTTCTTCATCGCCCAGATGTACGGCCTTACCGAGACCTGCGGTGACGGTGCCTGGAACTCCTCCCAGGAGGAAAAGTACCTGACCAGCGTGGGCCATGTGGACGACAGCTGCCAGTACAAGCTGGAGGACGGGGAACTGTGCATGCGTGGTGACCCGGTGATGCTGGGCTACTACAAGGACCCGGAGGCCACCGCCGAGGTGCTGGACGCCGAGGGCTGGTTCCACACCGGCGACATTGCCCGGGTGGAGCCGGACGGCTATATGTACCTGACCGGCCGCAAAAAGAACGTGATCATCCTGGGCAGCGGCGAGAATGTGAGCCCCGAGGAGCTGGAAAAGCTGCTGGCTCCCTGCGCTGCCATCCGGGAGTGCAGGGTCTGCGAGCGGAACCAGCGCATCTGCGCCGTGGTCTGCTGCGACCCGGACCAGCAGGACGCTGTGCGGGACTTTGTTACCGAGGTGAACCGCACCCTGCCCCTGTACAAGCACATGGTGGTGGAGTTCTCGGCCCAGCCCCTGCCTCGTAACGCTGCTGGCAAGCTGCTGCGGTCCTGAATCTTAGCGGAAAGAGCCGGTCTCATGGTGGAAAAAGTTCCCACAAGGCGTTATGGCCGTGAGACTGGCATTTTTGAAGAATAGAGAGGGAAACGATAATGGAACTACATAAACCGAAAAATCTGTATGAGCTGCTGACGCTGAACATGGAGCAGCGGTTTGCGAACCGGGTGGCCTTCCGCTGGTACGACGCCGACCAGGATGTGGTGGTGGAAAAGCACTTCGGGGAGTATGCGCAGGACATCCGCCGCGCGGTGAACTACTACCTGAGCACCATCCCGGACATTCAGGGCAAGCGGGTGTGCGTGTGGAGCAACAACAGCTACCACTACGCCGTGAACTGCTACGGTGTCATGATGGCGGGCGGCGTCATCGTGCCCATGAACCAGCGCAAGAGCTGGGATGAGCTGCACCGGGAGCTGGAGCTGGTGGAGCCTTCCGCCATCCTGACCGACGGCGATGACTACGGCGGCAACGAGGAGATGCAGGCGGCTTACGGCAGCCTGCTGCGCCCCATGGATGCCTACAAGGCTTACGAGCCTGCAGAGCTTGTGAACCGCATCCAGCCCGAGGAGCTGATGGTGCTGATGTTCACCTCCGGCACCACTGGCCGCAGCAAGGGCGTCATGCTCTGCGAGAGGAACTTCTTTGCGGTGATGCCCCACCATGTACGGGTGGGGCAGCGATTCTGCCAGCTGAAAAATGACCCGGACCTGCTGGTCAGCCACATGACCCTGCTGCCCATGTTCCACCTGGGTGCCTTTGGCTGCCTGTTCACCTGGGCCTGGATGGGCTGGGCCCAGAACCTGGGCAGCCTGCGGTCCTTCTATAAGGACCTGAAGCGGATGCCCAGCCAGGCCATGGCCGCCGTGCCGGTGCTGGTGCAGTCCATCCACCACGACCTGATGACCGGCAAGCAGGACAAGCTGGGGGATCTGTGGGCTCTGAACTGTATGTCTGCGATGTTTGACCCCCAGACCCTGATGGACCTCCACGACCACGGCATGGTGATCTCCCAGCTCTACGGCAGCACCGAGACCACCGGCGGCGGCCTCATCAACTTTGCGGAGGATGCCAAGCACATCGGCTCCATCGGCAAGGACGACGGCCACTGCGAGATCAAGCTGGACAACGGCGAGCTGTGTATGCGGGGCGGCGATGTGATGCTGGGCTACTATAAGGACCCGGAGGGCACCGCCGAGGTGGTGGACGCCGAGGGCTGGTTCCATACCGGAGACCTGGCCCGGGTGGACGAGGATGGCTACTACTTCCTCACCGGACGCAAAAAGAACGTGATCATCCTGGACAGCGGCGAGAACGTCAGCCCCGAAGAGCTGGAGGGCCTGCTGGAAAAATGCCCTGCCGTGAAGGAATGCCTGGTGAAGGAAAAGGGCAAGAAGATCTGCGCTGTGGTCTGCTGCGAGGAAGCCGACCAGCAGACGGTGCGGGACTTCATCACCGAAACCAACCGCACCCTGCCCCTGTACAAGCGCATGAGCGCAGTGGAATTCTCCGCCCAGCCCCTGCCCCGCAACGCCATGGGCAAGCTGATGCGCTGAGGCCTGCAGCCCTGATTTTGCGGTTTGTGCCGCATACTCTGCAAAAAAACTGGGCAAACCCATAGGGGTTGTGCTATACTGAGGGCAGAACCGTGCTGATCCTGATCGGCACACCCAAAATCCGTCACGGAAAGGAAGAACATTTCTTATGGAACGAGCAGAAATCATGTCCCAGATCCTGGCCATCCTGGAGGATGTGGCAGAGATCGCGCCGGAGGATGTCAACGAGAACAGCGTCCTGATGGATGATCTGGATCTTTCGTCGATGGAGATCCTGACCATCGTGGCTGACCTGGAAGAGACTTTCGGCCTGCGCATCCCGGAAAAGGAGCTGCGCAACTTCGTCACCATCAGTGACCTGGCCGATTATCTGGTAGCCAATGCCGGGTGAGCCGATGGAAACAGCACAGCGTTCGGCGGAGTATGTCTTTCAGGGCATCATGTACTATTTCCGCCGGGAAAAAGTGTGCCCCCGGTATCAGTTTACCCTGAAGGACCCGGTGGATCCGGCCCTGCTGCAACAAGCGCTGGATGCCGCGCTGGAAGCTGCCCCCTATTACCGGGTGCGGTTGGTGTGGGAGAAGCGCCGGGCCTTTCTGGAACCGAACTCGGAGCCCTGCCTTGTCTACCCGGACAGCGTGATGCGGGAGATGCCGGAGCAGACGAACGGCTACTTCTTTGCCGTGCACTGCGCACAGAATACCGTGTACTTTGACTGGTTCCACTTCATCGCGGACGGCCACGGGGTATCGCCCTTCCTCACCCGCATCCTGGAGCTGTACTGTAACCTGCGCTACGGTACCGCCTTTGCAAACTCGCCCATCCCCTGCAGCCCGGCCTACGACATCGCAAAGCTGGTGGAGCAGTACCCGCTGCAGGTCATGGACGAGACTACGATGCAGCGGGAGGTGGTGGACACCTGCGAGGAGCCCATGCACCGCATCCGAATCCGGTTCGCCAAAAAGGATCTGGTGGCCAAAGGCGTGCAGAACGGCGTCAAGCCGTTCTGCGCCCTCATGGGCCTGCTGTGCATCGCGCTGGGAGAGTATCTGGACAAGGACACCATCCAGTATTCCTATTCTGCCGACACGCGGGACGCCATGGGTGCCCCCAACGCACGGTACAACTGCGTGTGTTCCTTCCAGGACGGAGTGACCCTGCACGAGGGCGTCCGGCTGGAAGAGTTCGTGCAGGAGATGGACGCCGCCGTCAAGGCCAGCCTGACCCCGGAGCGGAAACGCCGCCGGATGGCTGACCAAATGGGCTGGGTCTACAAGGTGGACCAGCAAAAGGCCCCTCTGCGGATCAAGCAGCGTGTGTTCCAGATGGGCGAGTACATCAGCGGCATCCCGGCGGATTTCTGGTTCAGCTATCTGGGCAATCCCCTCATGCCGAACACGCCGGAGCTGGCGCAGTACACCACCGATTTTGGGGTGTGGGTGCCGCCGGAGGGCGGATCCCTGTGTGTGGAAGCCTCCACCCTGAACGGCATCATCACCCTGTGCATCGAGAACAAGGTGCCCAAGGCCGGCCTGTCCGGCATCCTGCGCCGTGTGCTGGAAGCCGAGGGCATCCCGGTGCTGGAAGCCCAGGCACTGGACGAAGTATAAACAAAAGGCAAAAGCAGCCTTTCCGGAGAAGATCCGGGAAGGCTGCTTTTCTGCGTCTTATTCGGTCCGGGCTGGGCGGGTGGTCACCTCGCCGCAGCGTAATGCCTGCGGGCGGCCGTTCTCCCGCTGCACCACCAGCCGCCCTTCCTCGTCGATGGCAAGGGCCTTTGCGGCGTAGGTCTCGGTGCCGGTGCACACGGTGACCCAGTGCCCGGGCACAAAGCAGCGGGCGCGGTATTCGTCCAGACAGTCAAAGGCGGGGCAGAGGGCCAGCAGCTGCCGGGCGATGGCCCCGGCCAGCGCGGCCCGGCTC
>UMJB01002007.1_pt1 | contig 12649 bp, 10 predicted proteins | sample 1965961 | NCBI WGS metagenome assembly UMJB01 (sample SAMEA4836139, study PRJEB28245) | human gut metagenome | biome: gut microbiome; material: fecal sample | place: Denmark | collected 2008
GGTGCGGCCATCGGCGGCGGTGGATATAACACCGACACAGGTAATCAGGTTGACGGCAGTGAGATAGAACCGGACACCTCCGGGCTGTACACCACCGGCAAGGTGGAGCGGAAATCCGGCGACGGAACTGTCCTGGACACCATCGTCGGCACGGTATCCGCTTCCTCTGAAGAACCAGACAAGCGGGAGCCGCTCTACCGGGTGCTCAACCTGGATGGCAGCACGCTGAAGCACCAGGCGGAAACCGCGGACGGCGTTCTGACCCTGACGGCCAGTGCCGACGGTGCCATTCTCACCGGTACTCTCCGGGCGCTGGGCTATCTGCAAAACCAGGGCATTGAGAAAATCGCCTTCACCGACGGCGCCCACACGGCGACCATCGTTCTTGCCGACCTGATCGCCAAGGGCGAAGCCGAGGCCGTCTACGTCCTCACTCTGGGCGCGGCAAACACCCTGACCCTGAACGGCGAAGCCATTGATTTCTGATTATAATACACAATGCGCCCCCGGTTCTGTCGAACCGGGGGCTTACATATTTACATATATTATAGACTTTCAACTTCGTCCAGCCACAGTCTTGCGCTGGCGTCGCTGGGCATCCGCCAGTCCCCTCTGGGGCTGAGGGTGACGGAGCCGACCTTCACGCCGTCGGGCAGGCAGCTGCGCTTGAACTGCTGGGTGAAGAACCGGCGATAGAAGGTTTTCAACCATTTTTTGATGACTTCCGGCTCAAAATCCCCCGCGAACGCCCGACAGGCCAGGGTGTAGATTTTCGTGGGGCGGAAGCCGAAGCGGAGGACATAATACAGGAAAAAGTCATGCAGCGCGTAGGGGCCGACCAGATCCTCGGTGTGCTGGGCGATTTTCCCCTCGGCGTCCGGGGGCAGCAGCTCCGGGCTGATGGGGGTGTCCAGAATGTCCTGAAGCACCGCCCGGGAGGGGGTGAAGGCGGGCATTTCCGAAATCGCGTCTATCATCCAGCGGATCAGGGTCTTGGGAATGGAAGCGTTCACGCCGTACATGCTCATGTGGTCGCCGTTGTAGGTACACCAGCCGAGAGCCAGCTCGCTCAAATCGCCGGTGCCCACCACGATACCGCCGACGACACTGGCGTAGTCCATGAGGATCTGCGTCCGTTCTCTGGCCTGAGAATTTTCGTAGGTGCCGTTGTGGATATTGGGGTCGTGGCCGATGTCGGAAAAGTGGAGGTTCACCGCATCCTTGATATTGATTTCCTTGCAGGAAATTCCCAGGGTGCGCATCAGCTCCCAGGAATTGTTGTACGTCCGGTCGGAGGTGCCGAAGCAGGGCATGGTCACGCCGCAGACGTCGGACGCAGGCCGCCCCAGCTGACGCATGGCCTCCACGGACACCAGCAGCGCCAGCGTGGAGTCCAGTCCCCCGGAAATGCCGACGACCGCTTTCGCGCTGCCCAGAATGGCCAGCCGCTGTTTCAGCCCCGCCACCTGCATGTGGAAAATTTCCATGCACCGCTGGACGCGGTTCTCCTTCCCCGCGGGGACGAAGGGCAGCTTCGTCAACGGGTAGCGCGTGCCGTCACCGCGAAGCTCCGGGGCGCGGGTGTCTATCAGGACGGCGGGACTGCCTTGGTTCTGCTGGGCGGCGTCCTTGAAGCCCTTGTTTTTCATCCGGTCGGCGCGGATTCTGCCAAGGTCGCAGTCGCACACCAGCATATAGTCCGACGCGATGGGTTCTTCCGTTTCGGCAAGGAGCCTTCCGTCCTCCCCGATCAGGCTCTGGCCGGAGAAAATCAAATCCTGGGTGGACTCCGTGGAACCGGCGGAACAGTAGGCGTAGACGCAGTTCAGCGCGGCGGACTGGTGCTGCACCAGACCCCGGCGATAGGCGCGCTTGCCGATGGTCTCATTGGAGGCGGAGAGGTTCAGAATTACCTCCGCGCCGTTCAGCGCCAGAAACGTAGACGGCGGCAGGGGCGTCCACATATCCTCGCAGATCTCCACGCCCAGCAGCGTTCCGCCAACGCGGAAAACGGCTCTCGGGAGAATGGGGACAGGCTCGCCCAGAAGCTCCGCCATGTCCTCCGTCACCTCCGACCCGGAGGAAAACCAGCGCTTTTCGTAAAACTCATTATAATTGGGAATGTAGGTCTTCGGCACCAGGGCGTGTATCTTTCCCCGGGAAATGACGGCGGCGCAGTTGTACAGCCGCATTCCCGTCCGGACGGGCAGTCCCACCGCCGCCGTTACATTGGGGTAATTCTTCGTGTAACCGGCAATTTTTCGGATTCCCTGCTGAACTCCCGTCCAGAGGGTGTCCTGAAAGAACAAATCCTGACAGGAATACCCAGTAAGCGCCAGCTCCGGGAACAGGACGATATCCGCCCGCTCCCCGTCGGCTTTTTCGATATAGGCGCAGATATCCTCTGCGTTTTTCGCCGTGTCCCCCACCCTGACCGCCGGTACGGCGCAGGCAATTCTGATAAAATCCAGCATAGGAATTCCTCCCGACCTTTTTCTGAGGGTATCATACCATATTCTTCCCGATTTGCCAAGAGAATATAAAAAACTTGCGGGGAAAGGCCATTTGCCCTCCCCCGCTGTCTTTTGTTAGGGAAGCTCTGATTAAATCGGTGAGAGCTGTGAGCGAGAGATTTTTCGTCCAATCGAGGTATCGAAAACGGAGGAATACTTTGTGTATTTCCCGTTTTCGATACCGAAGAGTGGGCGGAAAAGATCCGCTCATAGCCGAAGGCGATTTATTCAGAGTTTCCTTAGATTCCGGAAAGCTGGCGCAGCTTGTCCGCCAGATCTGTCTGCTCCCACGGGCGGCTCTCAATGCCGAAGTGGCCGTGGGCGGCGGTGTCTGCGTAGATGGGACGACGAAGGTCGAGCTTGCGGATGATCCCGGCGGGGGTCATGTCGCAGGTCTGCCGGAGAAGCTCCGTCATTTTCTCGTCGGAGATTTTGCCGGTGCCGTAGCTGTCCACCCGAAGGGACACCGGCTGGGCAACGCCGATGGCGTAGGCCAACTGCACCTGCACCTTGGTTGCAAGACCCGCGGCAACCAGATTTTTGGCCATGTATCTCGCCATATACGCTGCGCTGCGGTCAACCTTGGTGGGGTCCTTGCCGGAGAACGCGCCGCCGCCGTGGGAGAAATAGCCGCCGTAAGTGTCCACGATGATCTTCCGGCCGGTCAGGCCGGTATCGCCGTTGGGGCCGCCGATGACGAAATTGCCGGTGGGGTTGATGTGGATATGGGCGACATTCTCAATGTGGAAGCCGTAACGCTCCAGAACCGGGGCGATCACATTCTCCCGGACGTATTTTCTCAGCGCCTCGATTGGGAAATCCGCGCTGTGCATGATGGAGACGACCACGGTATCGATGCCCACCACGTTGCCCTGCTCGTCGAATTCCACCGTGACCTGGGTCTTTCCGTCGGGGCGAAGCAAGTCCGTCTCGTGGACGCACTGGGTCAGGCGGCTGCACAGGGCGCGGCTGAGTGCGGCAGGCAGGGGCATCAGTTCCGGGGTCTGGGTGCAGGCGCCGCCGAACATCATGCCCTGATCGCCCGCGCCGCCGACCTCGTCGTTGGTTCCCAGCGCAATATCGGCGGACTGGGTGTGGATGCGGCACTGAATTTCCACCGTGTCGGCGTCGAAGCCGTCGCCGGGGTAGACATAGCCGATCTTCCGGATGGCCTCCCGGGCAACGGCGGCGTAGTCAACGGTAGCTTTCGTGGTGATCTCGCCGCAGATGATGCAGAAATTTGTGGTGACCATGGTCTCGCAGGCCACGCGGGAATGGGGGTCCTGCGCAAGGCAGGCGTCCAGAATGGCGTCGGAGATGGAGTCCGCTACTTTGTCAGGGTGTCCGTTGGTGACACATTCAGAGGTAAAAAGTCTTTTTTCCATTTTGTTTTTCCTTTCTTTCTATAACTAAACCTGAAAAAGAAAAACCGCACACCGAAGATTCGATGTGCGCTTCTATCGAATCCTCATCTTTCGTTTGCCGCCGGATTTGGCACCTTGTATAAACAGGTTGCCGGGTTTCATCGGGCCGTTCCCTCCACCACTCTTGATAAGGCTTGTATGCAGTTCAACATCGTATTTTACACCATTTTCTACAAAAGTCAAGTATTTTGTTTACAAATCCGATATAGACATTTGAATGAATTGCTGATAGAATGGGGATATGTTTTTATACTGAACTTCCAATATGATCTTTAGAAAAGATTTTAATCAGGAAATAGTATCAGGAGTTGAGTACCGTGAAAAATTTACGCAAAAAATTTGAGCTTTTCTGCTTCAAAAACCGGAATAAGGGCATCCCCAATCTGATGCTTTACATCGTCATCGGCACCGCCGTGGTCTACCTGTTCAGCCAGATGTCCGGCAGCATGCTTCTGTACAGTGCGCTCTGCTTCAATCGGGAGGCCATTCTTCAGGGTCAGGTCTGGCGGCTGATCACCTATCCCCTGACCTACAGCGCCGGGAACATTCTGCTCACCGCCATCACCCTGCTGTGCTACTACTCCCTGGGCAGAGCCATGGAAAATGTGTGGGGCACCCTGCGGTTCAACCTGTTCTACCTCACCGGCGTGGTGATGATGGACATTTACTGCATGATCTTCGGCGGCCAGGCCAGCGTCACCTACCTGAACCTGAGCCTGTTTCTCAGCTACGCCACACTGTACCCCGACGCGAATTTCCTGCTTTTCTTCATCATCCCCATAAAGGCGTGGATTTTCGCGCTGATCGATCTGGCGATGGTGCTGCTCAGTCTGTTTACCGACCCCTTCCCCTACAATCTGTTCCCCGTAATCGCCCTTGCCAACTATTTTCTCTTTTTCGGCAAGGACGTGCTGAACGTGATTCCCATGTCCTGGCGCGCCAACGCCAGCCGCCTGTTCCGCAAGAAACCCAAACAGCCCAAGGCAAAGGTCATCCATTTTAACGCCGGCTCCTACGAAGCCTCCACCGCCACGCCGAAAGCCCCCTACACCCACCGCTGTACGATCTGCGGACGCACCGATGTGACAAATCCGGAACTGGAATTCCGCTACTGCTCCAAGTGCAAGGGCTACTACTGCTACTGTCAGGATCATATCAACAATCATACGCATATTCAGTAGGTGAAAAATGGCACGATTTGTGTAAATTCCTCTTGCAATCTTCCGCCGCCCATGGTATAATGTCCGTAGCTACTGAACAAGGAGACTGTTATCATGGTCACCATGAATCCTTCTGTGCGCTTTTCCTTTTATTACTATTACTTTTTTACCCGAAAAAAGTAATAGCGATTTGTGCTGCAGAAAATTTTCAGGAGCTTAAAGGGTTATCTCAAGACGCCGCACGAATTGCCGTGCGGCGTTATTTTATTATCAGGAGATGTTAAGCAATGATCGCAGTATTGAAAAACGGCACCACGCCCTCCCAGATCCAGCACCTTGTGGACTGGCTCAAAAATATGAATCTGGACGTTCACATTTCCGAAGGTTCGGAGGTCACCATTCTCGGTCTGGTCGGCGACACCAGCCGGGTGGACATCGACCTTCTGAAAAGCCTGGAAATGGTGGAGACCGTCAAGAGGGTCTCTGAGCCGTTCAAGCAGGCCAACCGGAAATTCCACCCCAAGGACACCATCATCGAGGCGGGAAACGCCCGCATCGGCGGCGGGTATTTTGCCATGATCGCAGGCCCGTGCAGCGTGGAATCCGAGGAGCAGATCATTGCCGTCGCTTCCGCCGTCAAGGAATCCGGCGCATCCATTCTCCGGGGCGGCGCGTTCAAGCCCCGCACCTCCCCCTACGCCTTTCAGGGCATGAAGGGCGAGGGCATCCGGCTGCTTCTGGAGGCCAAAAAGGCCACGGGGCTGCCCATCGTCACGGAGATCATGAACATTTCCACCCTCGATCTGTTCGCCGACGTGGATATCATTCAGGTAGGTGCGCGGAATATGCAGAACTTTGACCTTCTGAAAGAGCTGGGCAAGACCGACAAGCCCATTCTGCTGAAACGGGGACTTGCCAACACCTTGCAGGAGCTGCTCATGAGCGCCGAATATATCATGAGCGAGGGCAACAGCAAGGTCATCCTCTGCGAGCGGGGCATCCGCACCTTTGAGACCGCCACCCGGAACACCCTCGACCTTTCCGCAGTCCCCGTTCTGCACAATCTGACCCACCTGCCCGTGGTGGTCGATCCCAGCCATGCCACCGGCAAGGCCGATCTGGTCGCCCCCATGGCCTACGCGGCCACCGCCGCCGGTGCCGACGGCATCATGGTGGAGGTCCACAACGATCCCGCCCACGCGCTGTGCGACGGCGCCCAGTCCATCACGCCGCCCCAGTTCGATGAGATCAGCCGGAAAGTCCGGCAGATTCGTGAGGTTCTTGTATGAAAGTCGGTATTTTGGGTCTTGGCCTGATTGGTGGCTCCCTTGCCAGAGCCTACGCTCTGGAGGGGCACACCGTCTACGCCATTCAGCGAAACGAAAGTATGCTTTCCTTTGCCATGCTTTCCGGCGCAGTCCACGGACGGCTGGATGAAACCACCATTCCGGAGTGCGACCTGATCCTGCTTGCCATCTACCCCGGCGGCTGCGCCGACTGGTTGGAAAAGAACGCGCCCCTTGTATCCAAGGACGCGCTGGTCATCGACTGCTGCGGCATCAAGCGGGAGGTTTGCAGCCGGTGCTTCCCTCTCGCCGAACGGTACGGCTTCACCTTCGTAGGCGGGCATCCCATGGCAGGCTCCCAGTTCTCCGGCTTCAAATACAGCCGGGCAAACCTCTTTGCGGGCGCACCCATGGTGCTGGTTCCGCCGGTGTATGACGATATCCAGCTGTTAGACCGGGTAAAAACCGCATTAAAGCCCTGCCATTTTGGCTTTTTCTCCGTCACAACGGCGGAAGAGCATGACAAAATGATCGCCTTTACCTCCCAGATGCCCCACATTCTCAGCAACGCTTTTATCAAGTCCCCCACCGCCCTGAAGCACAAGGGCTTCTCCGCCGGAAGCTACAAGGATCTGACCCGCGTCGCCTGGCTGAATCCTCAGATGTGGGCGGAGCTGTTCATGGAAAACAAGGACAATGTTCTTTTCGAGCTGGACAGCTATATTAAGAGCCTGTCCGCCTACCGGGGCGCCATTGCCGCGGATGATATGGACACGTTAGTGAAGCTGTTGAACGAGGGCAAAAAACGCAAAGAGGAGGTGGACGGATGAACACCGTCACCGTCCGCGCCTCCAAACAGTATGATATTCTGATTGGTTCGGGGCTGCTGCCCACTTTGGGCGCGGAAGCGAAAAAGCTGGGAAAAGCGCAGAAAGTTTGCGTCATCAGCGAGAGCAACGTCTATCCCCTTTACGGCGCAGCTGTAGAAGAGAGCCTGAAAAGCGCAGGTTTTTCCGTGGTTTCCTATGTATTCCCCGCCGGGGAAGAAAGCAAGAATGGGCAGGTCTTCCTTGATCTTCTGAACTTTCTCGCGGAAAACCGGCTGACCCGCTCCGACATGGTCGTCGCTCTGGGCGGCGGCGTGGTGGGCGATCTCGCGGGCTTCGCCGCCGCAAGCTATCTGCGGGGCATCCGCTTCATTCAGGTTCCCACAACCCTGCTTGCCGCCGTGGATTCCTCCGTGGGCGGCAAAACCGCCATTGATCTCCCCGCCGGGAAGAACCTCGCCGGGGCGTTCTGCCAGCCAAGTCTTGTGCTGTGCGACACGGATACCCTGAATTCCCTCCCCCTTGACATTTTCCGGGACGGCTGCGCCGAGGTCATCAAGTACGGCGTGCTGTACGACCCGAAGCTGTTCGCCCATCTGGAAGAAAAGGGGCTTTCCTTTGACCGGGAAGCGGTCATCACCCGCTGTGTGGAATTAAAGCGGGACGTGGTCATGGAGGACGAATTCGACACCGGCGCGCGGATGAAGCTGAATCTGGGTCACACCGTCGGTCACGGCGTGGAGGCCAAAAGTCATTTTGCCATCTCCCACGGCAAGGCCGTCGCCATTGGCATGGCCATCGTCAGCCGGGCATCCGCCTGCGCCGATACGCCGCGAATCGTGGCGCTTCTGGAACAATTCGGTCTGCCCACCCGGACGGACTACTCCGCAGACGATCTTTTCAGCTACACGCTCTCGGATAAGAAGCGCTCCGGCGGCACGGTGAATCTCATCATCCCCCGCGCCATCGGCGACTGCGTCATTGTCCCGACCAAGGTCGAATCCCTGAAATCCTTTATTCAGGCAGGTCTTTGATATGGATATCACCATTTTTCCCGGGAAACTTTCGGGAACCGTCCGCGCCATCCCCTCGAAGTCTCAGGCGCACCGTCTGCTGATCTGCGCCGCCTTTGCCGACGCGCCCACCACTCTTTTCTGCCCTGAAACCAACCGGGACATCGAAGCGACCATGGGCTGCCTGAACGCTCTGGGTGCGGACATCACACGAACCGACTCCGGCTACCGGGTCGTCCCGGCGAAGGAAATCCCCCGGCAGGCAGCGCTTCGCTGCCACGACAGCGGCTCTACCCTGCGGTTTCTGCTGCCAGTGGCCGGGGCTTTGGGCATTGACGCAACGTTTCATTTGGAGGGCAGGCTCCCCAGCCGCCCTCTATCCCCGCTGTGGGAGGAAATGGAACGTATGGGCTGCACCCTCACCCGCCCGACCGCGGATACCGTTCGCTGCACCGGGCGTCTGCGGGCGGGAGAATACGTCATCGACGGCGGCGTTTCCAGCCAGTTTATTACGGGGCTACTGCTTTCCGCCGCCCTGATTCCGGGAAAAAGCCGCATCCGTCTGACCGGGAAGGTGGAATCCCGCCCCTATATCACCATGACCCAGCGGGCAATGGAACTATTTGGAAAAGAAACGTCGGATTTTGTCGTGACCGGCGGCACCCCGTTCCACTCCCCCGGCACGCTGACGGTAGAAGGCGATTGGAGCAACGCCGCGTTCTTCCTTGCTGCAAAGGCGTTGGGCAGCAGTGTAGAGGTGACGAACCTCTCCCCGGATTCCCCCCAGGGCGACCGGGCGGTCTTTGATCTGCTTCCCGCGCTGGAAGACCATCCCATCATTTCCGCCGCCGATATTCCCGATTTAGTCCCCATTCTCGCCGTTACGGCGGCGTGTAAAAATGGCGCTGTGTTCACGGACATTGGGCGGCTGCGGCTGAAAGAATCCGACCGTGTCGCGTCCGTTATTGCCATGGTGGAAGCGCTGGGCGGAAAGGCACAGGCTTCCGAGGACACCCTGACGGTGTACGGCACGGGGCTGGTCGGCGGGACGGTGGATGCCATGAACGATCACCGCATCGCCATGTCCGCCGCCATTGCCGCGACTGCCTGCAAAGCACCCGTGGCCATTCTTGGCGTGGAGTGCGTGGGAAAATCCTATCCAAAATTCTTTGAAGAATACGCCCGTTTAGGAGGTAACTATGAGCAGTACCTACGGTGAAAATCTGAAATTGTCCATTTTCGGCCAATCCCACGGCGTGGCCATCGGCATGACGCTGGACAGCATTCCGGCAGGTCTGCCCGTGGACACGGACGCGCTGCAAATCTTCCTGAACCGCCGCGCCCCCGGTCAGAACGACTGGTCAACGCCGCGAAAGGAAGCCGACCGGCCGGAATTTCTCTCCGGAATTCTGGACGGCTTCACCTGCGGCGCGCCCATTGCCGCCGCCATTTACAACAAAAACACCCGCTCCGGGGACTATGCCAATCTGAAGGACTGCCCCCGTCCCGGTCATGCGGATTTCACCGCTCAGATCAAATACGGCGGCTTTCAGGACGCCGCCGGGGGCGGACACTTTTCCGGCCGTCTGACCGCGCCGCTCTGCATTGCGGGAGGACTGTGCAAACAATGGCTGGAGGGCATGGGAATTCAGGTTTTCGCCCATATTGCCGCCATTGCGGGCATTTCCGACACGCCCTTTGACCCCCTCGCCCCGGATAGAGATTCCATCCAGCCGGATTTCCCGGTGATAAAACCGGACGCAGGGGCACAGATGCGGGATGCCATTTCCGCCGCCAAGGGTGACGGCGACAGCGTGGGCGGCATTGTGGAATGCGCCGTCACCGGTCTTCCCGCCGGGGTGGGAGAACCCATGTTCGGCGGCGTGGAGAGTCGAATTGCCCAAATCGTCTACGGCGTTCCCGCCGTGAAGGGTGTGGAATTCGGTGCGGGCTTTTCCGCCGCAAATCTGCGGGGCAGCCAGAATAACGACGATTACGTTATTTCGGATGGGCAAATCCGCACCGTCACCAACAATGCCGGGGGAATTCTCGGCGGCATCACCACCGGAATGCCCCTGATTTTCCGGGCAGCCCTCAAGCCCACCCCCTCCATTTCCCGCCCCCAGCAGAGCGTCGATCTGAACGATGGAAAAGTTCGGGAGCTGATCGTCAAAGGCCGCCATGACCCGTGCATCGTCCCCAGAGCCGTTCCGGTGATCGAGGCCGCGGCCGCCATCGCCATTTTCGACATGATTCTGGGCAACACCCAGACAGACAGGAGGAAACCGTAAATGGATTTAAATGAGATTCGCAGTGAGATCGACAAAATCGACGACGAACTGGTTCGCCTGTTCTGCCAGCGGATGCATGTCGCCGCTCAGGTCGCCGACTACAAAAAGGCCAATAACCTGCCCATTTTCCAGCCTGCCCGGGAACGGGCGAAGCTTCAGGACGTGGCGGAAAAGGCCGGCCCCGAAATGGCCAATTACACTCGGGTGCTGTACTCCATGCTGTTCGAGCTGAGCCGCAGCTACCAGTCCAAGCGCAACGGGGAATGCAGCCCCCTTTACCGGAATATCACGCAGGCCATCGAGCACACGCCGAAGCTTTTCCCGCAGGCGCCCATGGTCGCCTGTCAGGGCGTGGAGGGCGCTTACTCCCAGATCGCCTGTGAAAAAATCTTCAAAAATCCCTTTATTATGTACTTCAAGTCCTTTGAGGCCGTGTTCAGTGCCATCGATCAGGGGCTGTGCCAGTACGGCATTCTGCCCATCGAAAATTCCACCGCCGGTTCCGTGAACAAGGTGTACGACCTGATGATCGAGCACAATTTCTCCATCGTCCGCACCTTCCGGCTGAAAATCGACCACAATCTTCTGGTTAATCCCGGCACGAACCTCGCCGATATCAAGGAAGTGTATTCCCACGAGCAGGCCATCAACCAGTGCGGCAACTTCCTCCACAGTCTCCCCGGCGTGAATGTCATTCCCGTGGACAACACTGCCCTCGCCGCCCAGATGGTCGCCCAGTCCGGCAGAAAGGACGTTGCCGCCCTGTCCAGCCGCGCCTGCGCCGAGTTGTACGGACTGGACTGTCTGCGCTCCTCCGTGCAGGACAAGGGCAACAACCGCACCCGCTTCATCTGCATCAGCCGGAACCTGGAAATCTACCCCGGCTCCGACAAAACCTCCATCATGATGGTTCTGAACCACAAGCCCGGCGCGCTTTACAAGGTGCTGGCGCGGCTTTACACGCTGGGCATCAACGTCACGAAGCTGGAATCCCGCCCCATTCCCGACCGGGAATTTGAGTTCATGTTCTATTTCGATCTGGAAACCTCCATTTATTCCGAGGAATTCGTTCAGCTGATGTGCGAGCTGGACGAGATGTGTGAGGAATTCAAATACTTAGGCAGCTACACGGAGGTGGTCTGATGGAATGCGGACTGCTGGGTCGGAAGCTGGGTCACAGCTACTCCCCCCAGATTCATGCCTGTCTCGGAGATTATTCCTACACTCTCTTTGAAAAAGAGCCGGAGGAAATTGCGGATTTCCTGAAAAACGGGGACTTTACCGGGCTGAATGTCACCATTCCCTACAAAAAAACGGTCATCCCCTATTTGGATGAATTGTCCCCGGCTGCTAAAAAGCTGGGGGCGGTGAACACCGTCGTCCGCAGAGAGGACGGCACCCTTTTCGGCCACAACACGGACTATTTTGGCTTTGCTTCCCTTTTGAAGCGAAGCGGTCTGGATGTCGCCGGAAAGAAGGTTTTGGTGCTGGGCAGCGGCGGGGCTTCCAATACCGTCACTGCTGTTTTGACTGGGCTGGGTGCTGAGGCCGTGGTCATTTCCCGTTCCGGGGAAAACAATTACGAGAACCTGCAGCGTCACGAAGACGCCGCCGTCATCGTCAACGCGACCCCCGTCGGCATGTACCCCAACACCGGCGTTTCTCCCGTGGATCTGAAGCGGTTCCCCAAGCTGGAAGGGGTGTTGGACGTGATCTACAACCCCGCCCGCACCCAGCTGCTGCTGGATGCCGAAGCGCTTCATATTCCCTGCGCCAACGGCCTTTGGATGCTGGTAGCACAGGCCAAGGAATCCGCCGAGTATTTTACCGGCACATCCATTGACGACGCCGCCATTGCCGAAATCCACGCAAATCTTGCCGCTCAGATGGCAAACATCGTCCTCATCGGAATGCCGGGGTGCGGAAAAAGCACCATCGGCGCTCTGCTTGCGGACAAACTTGGCCGGAAGCTGGTGGACGCCGACGAGGAAATTGTCCGTCTTGCGGGCAAGCCCATCCCCGCAATTTTTGCGGAGGACGGCGAAGCCGTTTTCCGGGACTGGGAGGCGAAAGCGCTGTCCCAGCTGGGCAAACAGTCCGCGCTGGTCATCGCCACCGGCGGCGGCTGTGTGACC
>UMJB01047540.1_pt1 | contig 12617 bp, 10 predicted proteins | sample 1965961 | NCBI WGS metagenome assembly UMJB01 (sample SAMEA4836139, study PRJEB28245) | human gut metagenome | biome: gut microbiome; material: fecal sample | place: Denmark | collected 2008
ATTGTGTAGGATAAGTCGTTTACCTCCGTATAGTACATTGGTGGTTTACGTTTGAATCCCTCATTATAGAATTTCCTGTACCGTAATTTACCTTTTGCATCCTGATATGGCACTATAATGTCATTCCCAACCTTATATTTGTCAATGACTTTGCTTACAGTGCTATTGGTTTTTCCTGCAATGGTATGGTACATACTGTACTCCATGATGTATCCAAACTTTGAGAGCGCGTATGCCACGTTGTTGGCAATGCAGTAGTAGTTGTAGACCCCTCTGATTTCAGAGTTATATGCCGCCACTATGTCCTCGATTTTCTTCTTCATAAGATTGCCTCTGAACTTTGCAAACCAAACTTGTCGGCCATTTTCTACCTTGTATCTGATGGCGCTGTATTCTTCCAGTTTGTTCCGCACCGTTTCTATGGCGACCTTTAGGACTATCTTACCGTTGTAATAACGGGCTGGCACATTGTTCTTGTCTCGCTTGATAGCATCAGACTTACGGACTGAAACATCGAAGCCAAGAAATTTCGCGGGCTTTTGTGCGTTTGTTATCAATGTCTTTTCCTGTGACAGTTCCAGCTTGAGGTTTTCTTCCATATACTTGGTAATGTCCGACTTGATTTTAACGCACTCTGCCTTGCTTCCGATAACACCAATGAGGAAATCATCTGCGTATCTTACGTATCGAAGCCTTCTGTATGTTTCATCCATACTGTCTCTGCTCTCAATCTTTTGCCTTTCACGTCTCAGTTTCTCATACTCATCCCTAAGCTGTAATCTGACATCTGCATCCTGTATGTTCTTGATGCTTTTAAGGATGCGTTGCATCTTATCGCTAAGTTGCTTGTATTCTTTGGTGATGTGTCTTTCTTTTCCCTTATTGAAGCGTAGGGCGTATTCTTCCATATACTTGTCAAAATTATCAAGATAAATGTTTGCCAGTATAGGACTGATATTACCGCCTTGTGGAGTTCCCTTGTTTGTATTATGAAACTTCCAGTCTTCAATATATCCCGCATTCAACAACTTGCGGATAAGCCTTAGAAATCTATCATCGGCAATCCGTTTCCGCAAAGTTGCAATCAATACATTGTGGTCTATGTTGTCGAAGAATCCTTTAATGTCTCCTTCCACAAACCATTTTGTACCTGTAAATGTCTTTTGGATATGGGTCAATGCGGTATGGCAGCTTCTGTTTGGTCTGAATCCATGTGAGGTGTTTGCAAACACCTCTTCATAGACGGCTTCAAGAATCATGCGCACCACCTCCTGTACAAGTTTGTCCTCAAAGGAAGGAATTCCAAGCGGTCTTTTCTTACCGTTTTTCTTGGGTATGTATATCCTTTTTGCCGGATTAGGCTTGTAAGACTCATCTCTCAAAGATGCAATGACTTTGTTTATTCTTTGAAGACTCATCCGATTGATGGTTTTCCCATCCGTACCGGGTGTCATATTGCCTGGTTTGGCGTAAATACGCTGGTAAGCAACATGAAACATCTCCTCATTGAATAAGATACGGTACAGCCTTTCGAACTTGTAATCCGAAACTTTACCATGCTTGTTTAAAGCTTTTAATACTTGCTCAGGACTTCTCATAATGTCTCACACATTTTCCATTATTTGTATTAAGTTATCTAACTGCTTCCCTTCGCCATGTACAAGGCTTTCCCTTGCTCGGACTACTACGGAAGCTCCGTTCCCATGTCAGATATTCAGGGTCCTATGGGTTTATGTCTTGAATAATCATCCAGAGTATAGCTGTGTAAGGGTAATGGCTAACTATGTTGATGAGATTACTATGACAAAAACTCCTATTGCAATACAAAACAAATCAAAAGAAGATTTATTTGAGGACTTTTATTATTGGAACAATAATATATGGGCACCTGCAGGTAGTCATATGATAAGAACAGCTAAACTGTTTTCAGAGTTAACTGACAGGTCTATTTTTACAAATAAAGACGGAGGACAGAATTATCAATTATTATTACCTGTACTATATAAAAATCGATGTTATACTATACAAAAACATATATATAATATATTAGTTAGAAATGGTTCTCATAGTAGAGGTGCATATGCCAATTATAGCCATCAAATAAAACGTTGGTATGATAGTGTAGAGTTAATAATTCATACAATAAATAATATCAGTAGTATGGATAATCAAACAAAAATATGGTATTCTGCTATGACGCATCAGCGATATTATTTGATAATGGCTAATACAGCTAAACGTCATCACAAACCTATAGAATATTTTAGATTTATCATTAAATATTTTTTTGCAAAAATAAAAATATTGATTAATTGCAGCCTATGAATCCTTTGCCAACTATCAAAAAGAAACTTAAGTTATTATTAAATCGTTTTTCTGTTAGCTATGTGAAAATAGATTTAATGAGTGTTACTCAAAATGAATTGTTAAAGGGGCGTTATGCTATAATAACAGGAGGAACTAGTGGCATAGGTTATGCTATAGCTGAAGCTTTTGTCAAGTCAGGATGTAATGTGATTATAACAGGACGTTCTAAAGGGCGTTTGGATAATGCAGTAAGTAAATTGAGTAGATATAACACAAAAACAGTAGGATTTGTTTTGGATAATACGAATGTAGCATCATTTGGACTTGTATTTACACAAATGCAGGATGCGGTGAATGGACAACCTATTGACATTTTGGTTAACAATGCGGGAGTGAATTTTAAAGGGATGCCTTATACTACAGAGGAAGAATATGATAGCGTGCTCGATACTAATTTGAAGGGTACGTTTTTTCTGTCGCAGGTATTCGGAAAATATATGGTAGATAATGGGATTAAAGGTAATATTTTAAATGTGGCTTCAGCATCAAGTCTTCGTCCTGCTAATTCTGCTTATACTCTCAGCAAATGGGGAATAAGAGGCCTTACTTTGGGATTGGCTAAAGCGTTGGCTAAGGATGGTATTACTGTCAATGGTATTGCTCCTGGACCTACTGCCACACCGATGTTAATGAAAGATAATCAGAACGATAATATGGTATTGGAGCGTTTACCACTTGGCAGATATATTATGCCTGAAGAAGTTGCTAATATGGCAGTAATCCTTGTTTCATCTATGGGACGAGCAATAATGGGTGATATTATATATATGACTGGTGGTGCTGGAATACTTACGTATGACGATGTGCCATATTCATTTTAATCAAGAGATATGTATACTATTCAAGAAAATGTAAGGATTGTTATAGCAATGCTTAAACAATATGGCATTCACCATATTGTTATTAGTCCGGGAGGAACGAATATTCCTATTTCGCAAGCTGTACAAGATGACACTTTTTTTCATTGTTATTCTGTGCCAGATGAACGGAGTGCTATGTATTTTGCTATTGGTCTTTATCTCCAAACAGGAGAGGTAATAGCTACTTCATGTACCAGTGCGCAAGCCACTCGTAATTATATTCCAGGACTAACCGAGGCATTTTATAAACATGTCCCTGTACTTGCTATAACGACAGCAAAACTAGAACGCTTTCAATACCAAGACTATATGCAGGCACCTGATCAGTGTTCTCTTCCGCGTGATTCGGTAAAACGAAGTTTTGATTTACCGCCTGTTACTGATGAAAATACCCGTAGCCAGTGTTATCATGCTGCTCGTGAAGCGATTATGGAAATTACTCATCGTAGGCCAGGTCCAGTTCAGCTGAATATCCGCATAGTGGATGCACTACAAGGGAAATTTATTGATGAGCAGCTTCCTAATGTGCGTCCTCTTCAACGTTATATGGCATGGGATGATTGGAGTGAGATTGAATTGCAGGGAAAAAAAATTTTAATAGTAGTGGGAGAGCACCGTCCGTTCGATGAAAAACAGAGGAAGGCTATTGAGGCATTTTGTGAGAATTATAATGTAGTGGTTTATGTAAATCATCTATCTAATTATCATGGGAAATATTCGATTCAAGGTAATCTTTTGGTGGCTTGTGGAGGAATGAAGAAACTTCATCCTGATATTTTAATTACTATAGGTGGGCAAACAGGGGATTATCCACTTTATGGAGCACTAAATGGTCTTAGTGATATGGAGCATTGGCGGGTTGCAGAAGATGGTGCTTTAGTAGATACATATTCTCGGTTAACTAAGGTGTTTGAGTGTCCTGATTATTTCTTTTTCAATAGATTGGCAGGTGTGCATCTGTGTGGACATTCATATTATGAAAAATGGATACAATTGGAAGAAATGCTTAATAGGAATATTCAGTTACCGTTTTCTAACCTTTATGTAGCGCAGCAACTTTACAAAGAAATTCCTTCATGTAGCATAGTCAATTATGCTATTTTGAACAGTCTTCGGTGCTGGAATTATTTCCCATTAGATCCTAGTATACAGGGATATGCCAATGTTGCGGCTTTTGGTATAGATGGGTGTAATTCTATGTTAATTGGAGAAAGCATGAATACGGATGAACTTTGTTTTATCATAACTGGTGATTTGGCCTTTTTTTATGATATGAATGCTTTGGGAATACGCCATATTAAAAAGAATGTGCGTATTATATTGATTAATAATGGTGGTGGTGCAGAATTTAAAATTATGACAGATGCTTGGAAGGAAGATGTGCATGTGGCTGATTTTATTTCTGCAAATGGTCATAATGGAAGCGCAAAGGGATGGGCAGAAAATTGCGGTTTTATTTATTTTTCAGCTACAGATGAAAGTAGTTTTGAAAAATGTAAGGTTAACTTAATTTCTCGTAGCGACAAACCTATTATTCTTGAAGTATTTACTTATGTGGATAATGAGAAGAAGGCTAATGATTTGATTTTGGCATCAAACAGAATTAGCTCTAAGACAGACAATATTAAAGCATTGATAAAAAATGTTCTGGGTGAAAAAGGGACTGACGTTTTGAAGAAAATAATTATCACTTAAAAAAATATGAATAAAAGAAGTGCGTATTATCTTTTCCTTAAAAGATATTTGGGATGGTTTGTTCGGCCAATAAAGAGTAAAATTATATATTTACGGAAACATAAGCATATGTTGGTTGATTTTCAAAATTTCAGAGAAACTGTTATTTCCTGTAAAGGCGAGAATCCTAATCTTCCTTGTATTTATTATTTGGGGATTACTGCTCATTCAAATTTGGGGGATTTAGCACAGCATTATTGTATTTTGAAATGGATTAAAGAAAATTATCCTGAGTATTATCTTTTTAAAGTGGAATCTGATGCAGTTTGTGATAAGAGAGTGGAATTTTTTGATTTTTTGAAGAGATACTTTGTGAAAGATAGGGATATCATTATTTTTCAAAGTGGTTATTGCACACAGGATTTAGGTGGTAATCATCCTTTGATGCATTTTTTGGTTATTGATGCTATGCCTGATGCTAAGATTCTGATGATGCCTCAGACAGTTTTTTTTCAGCATGAAGAAAATGCATTTCGTTTCTCTGAGAATCATAATAAAGCTAGTCGTATGCTATTTTTGGCTCGTGATTTAGTGTCATATGAGAAGGCAAAGGAATTATTCTCGAAAGTTTCAGTGAAGATATTTCCTGATATTGTGACTACACTTATAGGACTAAGACAGTATGACAATCCTCGTTCTGGGGTATGCCTTTGTACTCGTAATGATGATGAAAAACTTTATAGCTATGAAGATTTGGATACATTTCGTGACAAAATTAGGATGATAACTCGTGTCATCCAAAAGGATACGACTATCAAGGAAAATTTTATGAAAATTCGTAGCGATTTGGAAAGATATGTTTGGGCGGAAATTGAGTCTTATTCGAATTATGAGGTTACTATTACTGACCGTTATCATGGTACTATTTTTTCTCTTTGTGCAGGTACACCTGTTATTATTTTGAAAACGACGGATCATAAGGTGACAACTGGCGCTGATTGGTTCAAGGGAGTTTATGATGACTACGTATACGTAGCAAAAGATTTGGATGATGCTTATAGTCTTTGCCAGAAAGTGCTTGCAAAGAAATTGAGTTATCATATTCTTCCATATTTCAAGACGAAATATTATGACGGGCTAAAAGAACTTTTTTCCAAAATTATGAATGAACAGACAAAATGAAAATTGTACATATAAATGCTACAGATTCTCGAGGGGGGGCGGCAATAGCTGCTTTTCGACATTGTGAGGCGATGCGTGAGGCAGGGTTGGATGCAGAGATGCTAGTATTAGTTCATGAGAAAAAGTCCGTACCTTATGTTCATAGCATCATAGCAAATGGTAAGTGGGCTAAAATTAAATCAGTGCTTATTAATCAAATAATGAGGTTTCTTTTAATGCCATTTCATCCATGGGCCGTGTTTAGCTTTCCTTTTTTATCTGTGTCAGTAGCTAAACATCCTCTGATAAAAGAGGCAGACTTGATTTATATTCATTGGGTTGCGGGGTCTATGCTCTCTACTCGTGAGATAGAACGAGTTTTGAAACTAGGGAAACCAGTTCGGTGGTATATGCATGATATGAATCCTGTAACAGGAGGTTGTCATCATGCAATGGATTGTGAGCAATATAAGACGGAATGTAAGAATTGTCCTTTCCTTCGGACTCATCCGTTGGGTCTTGATTTAGCTTTTCGTCAATTTAAGGTTCGAATGAAACGTTGGTCGGTATATGCCAATTTAGAAGCTTATACTCCTTCTGCATGGTTGGGTAAGTGCGTGATGGAAAGTGCTTTATGGAAAAATCATAAAGTAACGGTTTTTCCTAATGTGTTCGATCTGAAAAAGTTTCATCCAGGTAATCGACAAGCAGCACGAGAATTCTTAGGTGTGGGGAAGGAACATAAATTAGTTCTTTTCGGAGCTGCTGGTGTGGATGATGAGTACAAGGGATGGAGATATATGCGAGAAGCATTAAATCAATTATCTTCTGCATCTTATGAAGCTCTGATTTTTGGTGAGGAAAATTCGCATGTAAAGGAAGATTTGAAAATATCTTGTCGGTTTACTGGTTTTTTGCATGATGAATATTCTTTGATTCTTGTATATAATGCGGCTGATGTTTTTGTTTCTGCCTCCCTTGCTGATAATTACCCTAATGTCATTATGGAAGCAATGGCTTGCGGACTACCCTGTGTCGGTTTTAATGTGGGAGGGGTACCAGAACAGATTCGGCACAAGGAGAATGGTTATCTGGCTGAATTGAAGGATTCGGGTTCTTTAGCGGAAGGTATTCGGTATGTTTGTGAATCTTCTGTAGAAGAATATCAGAATATGCAGAAGAAGGCGTTTGATTTTGTTCGTGATGTAGCGTCTTATGAAAGATATAAGTGATGAAGGTATGGTTGGTTGATATATAATGGATTGTCTAAAAATGATTATGCTAAATCACTTGTTTGATAATAATAAGCTATAGACATGATATTCTATTTATCGGTAGCTTTAATAACTACTTTATTATTTTATCTTGCAAATCTTTCTGTCAAGAATAAATATCTATTTGCTGTATTGTTCTTGTTGTTTGTTTTGTTTCCTTCGTTAGTGGGGGGATTACGTGATGAAACGGTAGGTAGGGATTTGCAGACTTATGGAATAGAGTGGTTTTATAAAGCGGTTTATTCACGTTCTTTTCCTTTGTATATAGAGTCTGTTTCCAATCCGGAGTATGGTTATTTATTGTTGAATTATGTATGTGGCAGTATAACTTCTAATATAAACTTTTTCTTTTTTATAACAGAATTATTGAAGATGGTATTGTTAGGGATGACTGCGATTCATTTTCGTAAAAAAATTATTGCACCATTGTTAGTCTTTTCGTATATGCTCTATTTCTATTGGTTAGGACTGTCTATGATGCGGCAGTCTATTGCTCTTTGTATATGCTTGTATTCTATGACTTATTTTTTTGATGCAAAATACTGGCAGTTTTTATTGTTGTGTTTAATTGCTTATCTTTTCCATAATTCTGCTTTTGTCTTTTTGGGGGTGGGGGTGATGTATTGGATAAAAGACATTAGGTTTTCATTTTTGATTAATATAGCTGCTATCTTATTTCTTTTGACGAATTCTATTTCTATACTCCTTTATTTGAGTCAAACAGGATTAGTAAAAATGGAATTAGCGGACTTATATATCAATTCAGGAGTGGATATTCCTCGGACAAGTCTCTTTTTGCTGTTCTTCTGTTTCGGGTGTTTGTATGTATGTAAGTCAAAAAAAGAAGGAGAATGGGATAGTGTAGTAAAGATGCTCCGTTTGACCCTCTTATATTGTTTGTTTTTTTTTATAATGTCAGCTTTCTTTGAAGTTGCCTTTCGTATAGCTTATTATCAAATGATTGTTATAATGGTACTTATGCCATGGATATTTAGACAGTCTAAGAAAAATAATGGAAGGAGAATTTGTATGTCAATATATGTTTTGTTGTTTTTTTACTTTTATTATGTGGAATGTCAGCATGGTGCTGTTGACACTATTCCTTATAAATCTATTATAGTAGGAATTTAATTTTTTTGATAAAACCATGGGTTATTATCCGTTAGTATCTGTCATTATAGCAACATATAATGCAGGAAAATATCTTCGCAGAGCGTTAGATAGTGTTTATAGTCAAAGCTATACAAACGTGGAATGTATTGTAGTTGATGGATGCTCAAAAGATAATACATTGGACATAGTCCGTGAATATGTATGCAAAAATATTGTGTATATATCGGAGCAAGATTTGGGTATTTATGATGCCTTGAACAAAGGAGTTCTTATAGCAAAGGGTGAATGGATTTATGTGTTAGGGGCGGATGATGAATTGTTGCCCGATGGACTACGTTCTTTCTTTTTAGGTGAGAATGATTTTGAATATGATATTATTTATGGTAATACAATAGATCGGTACTTTGATGGAATACTCCGGTACACAAAATCAAAATGTTGTTCTCGAGTAAGGTATGAAATGTTGGGTTGTCATCAAGGGATGATAATGAAGCGGAAAATGATTTTGGATTTAAAAGGATTTAATTTAAAGTATCCTTTGAAAGCTGACTTTTCTTTGGTTCAGAAGGCCTATTTGTCAGGGTACCGTTTTCGGAAGATTGACTCTTATATTGCTTATTTTTCAATGGAAGGTGCTACGGGGACTTCTTACAGAATTATGGATAAAGAACACTTGTCTATTTTAAGAGATAATCATGCAGTTCTTTTTCCTAGATTGGTTATGGGACTTATTGGCATCAAGAAAATAATAAAGGTATTTTATCTGAAGTTTTTTTATGGTAAGTAATATTATAATAGTTAATGACTTTGCCTTTATAAATGGTGGTGCTGGTAGTGTGGCAATTCGGACTGCTTGTGAATTGTCTCGCAGAGGTAAACGGGTATTCTTTTTTGCTGGTGTTGCTCCTGTTGATGCTTGCTTAGAAGCGACGGGTGTGAAAGTGTTTTGTTTGAATCAGTACGATATATTGAATAATTCGAATCGGCTTGAGGCGATAATTCAAGGTCTTTGGAACCAAAAAGCGTATAAGGAGTTTGATAAATTATTGTCATCTTTGGATTTACAGAAGACTATTATTCATTTTCATTCATGGACGAAAGTTCTTTCTGCATCATTATTTGCGGTGACAAGGAAACATCATGCTAAGATAGTAGTTACTATGCATGATTATTTTTCCTTTTGTCCTAATGGTGGTTTTTTTGTTTATCCCCAGCGCTCTATTTGTGAAAGAAACCCTCTTTCTTGGAGATGTGTTTTGTGTAATTGTGATGCTCGTTCTTTTTCACAGAAAATGTGGAGAGTATGTCGGCAGAAAATTCAGAATTTCTATTTTTGGAAGAATGATATACATTTCATATCTATTTCAGCCTTGACCCATGAATTATGTTTATGTCATATGCCGAAAAAAAAGATTTATCCAGTTACACGTTTGAATAATCCATTAGAATTGTCTGATACGAAATGCGAATTGAAGAAAGATGCAGCGTATCTTTTTATGGGACGTTTGTCTTCTGAAAAGGGATTGGATCTGTTTTGTAAAGCAATGGTTGATTTGCATTTAAAAGGACTGGTGGTTGGTGATGGTTATTTGAAGGAAAAGTATCAGGCAGAATATCCACAAATTGATTTTGTAGGATGGGCGTCAGGGGAGGAAAAGAAAAAATACATTCTTCAGTCAAAATGCTTGCTATTTCCTTCATTTTGGTATGAAGGTGCTCCTTTGACTATTATAGAAATGAAATCATATGGTATTCCTTGTATTGTTCCAGATCGCTGTGCCGCTTCTGAACAAATAGAAAATGGGAAAACAGGATTTGTTTTTAAAACAGGTGATTATGATTCGTTTGTTACTGCTATTAAAAGATTGGAAGAAATTGATTTGAATGAAATGCAAAAGAATATTATAAATACGTTTCATCTAAATGATTATTCGATGGAAAGTCATATTAAAGGGTTGATTGATATTTATGGAGATTAATAAAAGTATGAGAGTTTTTAGGTGCTTGTTTTTCTTGTTGTTTCCCTTTTTTATTTTTAAAATTCTTCATATTAAGATGAAAAGGGTAGGTTTTTCTCTTGTTTTATGTCGTTATATAGATATGGATGTAGAAGCTACAATTGGTCATTTTAACTTGATTATTGTTGATTCACTAGTAATGAAGAAGGAAAGCCGAATAGGTCATTTGAATTTTATTAAAGGAGGATTTGATGTTTTGATGGATGAAAAATCCAGTATTCATAATCTCAATAAGATATCTAGTATTGCAGTTTTATATGAATCAGTTTGCCTTCATTTAAGAAGGAATGCTAGGATAGGAGTCTCTCATTTATTGGATTTAACAAGTAGCATTACGATAGGAGAAAACTCCATGCTGGCAGGTGCCGATACTCAAATATGGACACATAGCTTTTATTTCGAAGAAACGGGTATGGGGTATGTGAGAGTGGATGGAGAAGTACATATTGGTTCAAACTGTTATATTGGTGCACGATGTACTATCCTGCCTAATGTTTTTATAGGTAATGCTATAACAGTTGGTGCTGCTACTTGTGTATCTAAGTCATTAAAAAACAAAGGGGCTTATGTTTCTCCACCTGTAATTCATTTAGACTATTCGTTTGATGAAGCAGTATTAAAACTGAAAGGGAGAGAAATGATGTCGAGAATTTATAAAAAGCAGATTACTTAATGGTTTTGCCATATTGTTTTTAAAACGTATATATCAGGTCTCTTTTTGGGGATGTGGGTTTTATCTTTTGTAGTTAAAAAGGCTTTATTGGGAAATGTAAAAGTAATGTTTGTACATTTTTCCTAGAAGCATGGAATAAGGGTAAAGACGCGTTAAGACTATTTTTATTATTGGCTTTGAAAATGCTATAGATCATTAGTATGTTACATCTTATATATACTTAAGTTTCTAAGAAATAGAGTTATGCATATACTACATATTTCAAAATATTACTTTCCTTATTTAGGAGGCGTAGAGGGTATCTGTAAATATCTTGTGGAAAGGATGCCAAAACACATTACAAGCGTGGTCTGTTTTAATAATCAACGGGAGAATGCTGTAGATGAAATAAATGGTCATCGTATATATCGTATTGCAACTTTTGTAAACATTGCTCGTCAGGCATTGTCATTGTCGTATAAAAATGGATTGCGATGGGCTATTTTAACAGAAAAACCAGATGTAATACAATTTCATTGGGCGAATCCTTTCCCAGCTATATTGTTGCGATTAGTAATGCCGAAGGATGTTAAGTTGGTGTTGCATTGGCATATGGATATTATACGTCAGTGGTATCTATACTGGGCGGTACGTCCTTGGGAAAAATGGATTATTAAACGAGCGGATTGTATTGTAGTGACGAGTCCGCAGTATAGGGATGGTTCTAAGCCTTTACAAAAAGTGAAAGAAAAAATACGTATAGTACCGAATGCAATTGATGAAAAGTTATTTGAACTTCGAATAGGAGATAAGGAACGTATTCAGGAAATAAGGGCCCTATATAATGGTAAACCTATTGTTTTCTTTATGGGCAGGCATACTAAATATAAAGGTTTGCCGCATTTGATAGAGGCGGAACGATATATGAAATCCGATTGTGTCATTGTTATCGGTGGTAAAGGTCCTTTGACAAAGAGATTGAAAGCATTAGCTAAGAAACGTAACTCGGCACGTATTCATTTTGTTGGTAGGTTGTCTGAGGATGATTTGCGTTGTTATCTGTATGCGGCCAGTGTGTTTGCTTTTCCTTCTGTCACAAAGAATGAAGCATTTGGTGTAGCATTGGCCGAGGCTATGTATTGTTATACTCCAGCTGTTACTTTTACAATTGAGGGGAGTGGCGTAAATTGGGTTAATCTTAATGGAATTACTGGTATAGAAGTTTCGCAAAAGGGGAACTTGAATCAAGTTTATGCGGAAGCTCTAGATAAATTGGTAAGAGATACAAGTTTGCAAAAAGAATATTCTAGGGCTGCACATAAGCGTGTTGCAGAAAATTTTTTAATAGGACATATGGTGGATGCTATGGAAAAAGTGTATCAAGAATTATGATGATAAAAACAATGATTAAAAGTGGATTCTTATTAAGCCTGTTTATATTCATCGGGACAGTATATGCAGATGCGCAAATCAACTACGGCACCACAGGTCTGATGAA
>UMJB01040079.1_pt1 | contig 12589 bp, 11 predicted proteins | sample 1965961 | NCBI WGS metagenome assembly UMJB01 (sample SAMEA4836139, study PRJEB28245) | human gut metagenome | biome: gut microbiome; material: fecal sample | place: Denmark | collected 2008
AGCTGTGCCTGTTCGTCCTCATAGGTCTTGCTCATCATAGAAAACTTTTCATCTGTGATGCGCCCTGCCACATTGTCCTCATAAATGCGGATAAACAGACGGTCAAGTTCTCCCAGCCGCTTTTCAGCCTGTGCCAGCCGCTTCTTGTGTCCACGGATCGCGGCTTCGCTGGACAGCCGGAGCTTCTGCTCCATGACGGCACGGAAATGATCCTCATACCGACTGACATAGGAAATCACAGTTCTCATGTGCATCCAGACCAATTCTTCCAGAACAACCGCACGGATAAAATGTGCCGAACAGCTTCCCGTATTGCTGCGGTAGTTGGCGCATACAAAATGATCCTGCCGCTTTTCAAAGTAGTTGGTAGTGCAGTAGCGCATTTTTGCTCCACAATCAGCGCAGTAGACCATACCGGAAAACAGGCTGCTCTTGCCCGTCTTTGTCCTGCGGTGCCGCTGCTGGCGAATCTCCTGCACCTTGTCAAAGACTTCCTGCTCAATGATCGCCGGGTGGGTGTTGTAGAAAACCGCCTGTTTTTCAATGGGCGTTTCCCTCTGCTTCTTGTCCCAGATGGAATTGGTGTAGGTCTTGAAATTGACGGTGCATCCCGTGTATTCCCGCCGTTCCAAAATATGAACGACCGTGTTGGTGTTCCAATGGTACGGATCAGCGGTTTCCGGGCTGGGCGTCTTGATGCCCTCACGCTTCTTGTAGGCGGTGGGATTAAGCACCTTTTCCTCCTGCAAGAGCTTTGCAATCTGCATCGGGCCTCGCCCTTCCATGCACAGCTTGAAAATGCGTTTGACTACCAATGCTGCCGCTTCATCCACAACCCACTTTGTCTTGTCTTCCGGGTCTTTACGGTAGCCGAACGGAACATTGACGGTCAGCGGAACGCCGCGTTCACCCTTTGCCTTATTGACAGCACGGATCTTGCGGCTGGTGTCTTTGGCAAAAAACTCATTGAACCAGTTCTTGATGCCCGCAATGTCGCTGTCGGTACTGTTGGGGTCGATGGTGTCAAAATGGTCATTGATGGCAATATAGCGCACATTGTACTTTGGGAATGTGAAGTTGATATACAGCCCTGTCAGCGAGGAATTACGCCCCAGTCGTGATAGGTCTTTCGTACAGCAGACCGCCACTCTGCCCGCTTCAATTTCCGCAAGCATGGCTTGAAAGCCGGGGCGGTCAAAGTTCGTGCCACTATACCCATCGTCCACAAAAAAGGTTGGGTTCGGAAAACGGTGCTCCTTTGCGTATTGGAGCAGGATCATTTTCTGATTCTGGATGCTGTTGGATTCGTCCTCTTTGCCGCCATTCTTATCCTCTTTCAAATCTTCCACGGATAAGCGGCAGTAAAGCGCGGTGATTTTATCAGTTGCCCGTAACATTTCTGTTTCCTCCTTCAAAGGGGCAACTGCCAGTACAGGATTGGTTGCTTCTATTGTACCAAGAGACTGCGTATTTGTCATTCAGAATCCTCCATCTTTTCTGTAAACTTTTCGCCCATGATGCGCTCCATCTTTTTATCCAGCGTTTCCACGCCGTCATAGCTGCCTGTGACGGTGTAGACTGTGCCGCCGATTTCCTTTTGCAAGGTGAACTCCGGCAGCCAGAACGCGGACAGGTTTTTCACGCAGAGATGTCCGTCTTCGTTGAAGTAGCCGTTGTGCCGGGGATGATCGGGCGGCAAGGGCTGCGGTTTGAGATACGGGTCTGGATTGGAGAAGTAATACTCCGCTGGCTCGCCGTGGTCATCCTTTTCCCATTCCTCGATTTCTGCCAACAGATCAGGGTCAATCTCGTGTTCAAATTCTTTGTTCTCGTTCATGGTGGTGTCCTTTCTCCGATGGGTTATCGGTCTATATCGTGATGTTTGGTTTTCGTCTTTTGCGGCGCGTCTGCTTTCAGGGCAACATCCACATAGCGGCGTACCTTTTGCAGCTCGGCAACTTCCTCCCGCTGGGCTTTCAGCTTTGCATATTCCGCTTTGTTCTCGGCGGTTTGCGCGGCAAGCTCGGTCTGCCATGCTTTCGGCGTCAGCTTCATATCCGGCAGATTTGCCCGCAGATAACGGTTCGCTGCATCCCATACCGCGAGATCGGCGCGGTGCGCTTCTGCAAACTTTTCCTGCTTGCCTTTCCAGCGGATTTGCTTGTATTCATCGTGGATGGGCTGTGTCTCCCGCAGATTTTGCGCCTGTTCTATGAGCTTTTGAAGCTGGCGGATGCGCGTCTCTCTCGGCTTCATGCCACTGCGGATTTCACTTGCCTTGTCATGGACTGCGGACAGGGCTGCATCCAGTTCTTCCAGCGTATAGATACCTTTCTCTGAAAGAAGATTAACGGCTCTGGAAATGGCTTTGAGTTCGTCTGCGGTGTGCTGTTGCTGCCAGCTTTGGGAATACTTCCTGCCCTTGGCTTTCTGAATGTCCAGATAGCGGAACAGCAGCGCGGAGAGGTCGGGGGATTTTGGCTGCGGTGGCTCGGCGTGCAAGCTCTCCTTTGCCTTGAACACATCAAGCAGCCATTCTTTCAGCTTACCGATCTGTGCCTTGATGTCGCGGAGTAGACGGTTTGCCGCTTTGATGCTGCGGTTCAGTTCCCCACGCTCGGTGGCGATGCCTTTCTTCTCCATCTGTGACGCTGCCACGCCGATATGAACGGTTGGGATTTGGTCGATCCCCTGCCGCTCATAGCTGCGGTGGTCGATGCGTTCCGGGCGGTTGTTCCGTTCCAAAAACTCATTGGCAAGGTCAGCCCACACCTTGCGCCAGACCTCGGCGTTCTCCTGACTGTTCCAGTCCACAAGATCAACCTTGCGTGTTTTGTATCTGCCGCTGGACAGGCGGATTCTCTCGCCGTTTTCGTCCAGCACATATTCTTTTTTGGATTTCGGAAGCCACTTACCCCGTTCGTCCATTGGGCGCATGGTGAGAAGAATATGGGCGTGCGGGTTGCCGCTGCCGGTATCGTGAATGTTGAAGTCCGCGCACATTCCTCTGGAAACAAATTGAGAGGAACAGTACGCACGGACAAGCCGTACCTGTTCCTCTCTGGATAACTCTATGGGCAGGGCAACCTCCAACTCTCGTGCCAGTTGGGAGTTGCACGCCTTTTCAATTTGCTCCACGCTGTTCCAAAGCGTTCCCCGGTCTTGAAAGTCTGGGGGAGCGTTGGGCGGCAGCAGGATTTCCGAATGGACGATACCGCGTTTTCGGGTGTAGTCATGGATCATGCCGTCCCACTCGTTTGTGATTTTATCGCCGCTTCGGTAAGCAGCAGCGGCAACGGCTGACTTGCCATTTCCCCGGCTGATGATCTTGATGCTGCAATGATAGATTGCGATAACGGTTACCTCCGATCTTCGTGATTCAGCCCCATGAAACGGAACAGCTTGCCGCAGCAAGGTGTTCTGTTTCGTGGGGACGCAAAAGGGTAGACAGCGCAAGCTGTCGCAGGGAAAATGCAGTTTTCCCTGTGCGGCGTAAGCCGCCAATGTGGGCGCGTGGGGATTTCCATGCGCTCACAAGCTCTCGGCAGAGCGCACGACACCCGCAAGGGTGTATAAGTGCGCCCTTGTTTCCAAGGGTATTATCCGGCTTCCACCCCCTCGGCGCGTTTTTTCAAATACTCCTGTGCTTCCGTACTCTTTGCAATGTGATACAGAAAGTCCTTTCCCTCGTCCTCCGTCATGGTTTTCAGCTCTGGCACAATGCTTTCCATAAAGCCGCCATACAGAAAAATACGGTGATTGCGCGCCTTGCGTTTCTCAACGGACAGTTTGCGGTTGAGCATCTTGTTTCGGTTTTCGTACTGCTGCAACTGCTTCTGTGTACGTTCCAGTTCGGCATTACATTCCTCGATGGTCTGCGGTAGTTTTTTCTTTGGCATGGGTAGTCACTCCTTTCTTGATTTTTAATTTATTTTTACTTCTAATTTTATTCGACAAAATCACTTGCACCAAGTAAGCGATTCTTCTAATGATTGCCTTTGCAAAAAGTTGTTGTCAAATATAGAATGTAGGGAGAATAGTTGAAACCATCAGCCGTAATTTAGCAATAATAAAAGTGACGGCCGATCAAACCACAAAGGGGGTGGGATTTTCTTGGATGAACGTGATGCACTAAAAAAGATGATATGTAAAGATGAAGATGCGTTGGCATGGTTTATTGACCGATATGCCCCCTATGTCAGCACTATTATCTACAACATTCTTGGCTCTTTTGTGGATTCTTCTGATCTTGAAGAAGTTGCTTCCGATGTTTTTCTTACACTTTGGAATAACGCAAAATCTGTCAACCCCGGAAAGGTGAAAGCATATCTGGGCGGGATCGCACGGAACAAAGCAAAAGAATATACTCGTAAAATCGGCACAGAGCTTTCACTCGAAGATGATATAATCATTATTTCAGATGAAAATTTGGAGCATGACTTTGAAAAACGGGAGCAAGCAAAATACATACAGGAGGCCGTACTTGCACTAAATGCCCCAGAACGTGAAATTTTCCTGCGCTACTACTTTTTTTATCAGCCGATTGCGACTATTGCAACAGAGATGAATTTGGAACCCGCAAACGTGAAAACGAAGCTCTATCGGGGGCGGAAAAGATTGAAGGAAATATTAGAAAACGGAGGGTATACTGTTGAAACTTAAAATATCTGACATGATGGATAATGTGACTTCTACCACAGTTGAAATCAACGAAACCGAAAATATTTCTACCGACCGAATCAAGAAAAGGACAATGGAAATGCTTCACTCTGAAGGGCAGCAAACACGTCCGGCAAAAAGGTTTTCCAGAGTGGGTATTGTTGCAGCAATTATTGCTGCAAGTTTGTGTGTTTCCGCATCAGCTATCGCAGTCATTCACCGATTCCACAATGATATCCTCATATCGGACTTTAGTGAAATCCCTAAAGCAAGCAACAACACATCCGATTCCACAGTAGCGATTAGTGGACCGAATGGCTCTGCTCCGCACTCGCTGGAGGATATAATCAAGGAATCTCAAATCACAGCGGAAGAATGGGATAACGGAGAGCGCATCGGGGGCGGTACATCATTTGCATACGCTACATGGGACACAGCATCACTTATTAGCAACAATCCCGCGCTTCGCACTCGCCTTGTCACAAGGACTGATGGTGCGGAAAAGACGGAGTATATGACAGAAAATGATCCTTCAATTCTTTTATCAGAGCTAACAGGAAAAATCAAATTCGACCTAACATGGATGGGTAAAAACTATACCTCTGTTCCATGTGCAAACATAGCTTATGTGATTCGAGAATCGGATGGAGCCTTTGTTGGTGAGTATTTCGATGCTCTCTATAGTGCATCAGATGATAAAGGCTATATGTCCTTTGACATCAGCTACGATGTAACGCGCCATACGGGTCAGAGCTATATCGTAGATGGCGCATATGAAAAAGCATATTACTATACAACCGCAAATGGCTACGAATTTCTAATTACAGCGAATAAGGATTCTGTCTGGGCTGAGTGCTATACTGATTATGCAAATATTAACTTGTATGGTGCTTATCTGACAACTGACGACGTTGAGGAAATTGTTGAGCAGCTTGATCTCTCAATCTCGGAATATACAGAAACAAAATAAACGCAGCAAGGCTGGAGCATCTTACCCGATGTTCCAGCCTTGTGTATGTCTCTAAATTTATCGACTAAATTTCTCATCTGTTAGATATGAGCCAACTTTTGCTCGCTCACTTGCCGCCTTGCGGCGTTCCTCGCTATACGGCGCGGTCAGCCGAAAACTCAACCGCCCTTTCTCAATCTCAAAGGTCAGCCCGCCTTGCTCGTCATCGTCGGTCTGGCGGCAGCATTGCGGGTATTTCGCCGCAAATGACGTCAGTCGTTTTTTAAGATCGGTATTGTGAGTTTGCACCTCAATGAGGCGGCTATGCTCGTTAAAATAGATCACGGTTGTCTTTTGCCTCTTGGTAAGCCCAGTTCTCATAAAACCTCCTGATTTTCATGGATTTTCCCAGCTCTTGAATTAGAAAAGTGTTGCGATTTTTCGATGCAAACGCCCCAAACGATGCGGAGTACATTTCACATTGTCCTATCGGCTAATTTGCCACTTTTCCAGCTCTTGACTGTGTTTTCATGGTGTTCTGTTTGTGCGGCTTTTCAGCCACTCCACCAACTCATTTTTCATCACCAATTTGCGCCCGCCGATCCGCAAAGTCGGGAAGTCCGGGCTGCTCAAAAGGTTATATGCCCCCGCTTTGGAAATCTGCAACGCTTCCGCAAGCTGCTTTGCGTCCATTACATCTGGCATGGCTTCAAACGGTTCTCTGCTCATAAAATCTCCTTTCCCGCATGAAAAAGCAGCAGCTACCATTTCGGTAACTGCTGCCGCTTCTGCGTCTGTTTACTTGTCCAAATACTTCTGATACTCTGCTGTTACATAGTCCTCATAGGCACCGGCGATTTTGGCAATCCGCTTATGGACTGCGCTGGCGGTCTTGTAGCCAACCTTGGATGCAATTTCCTGTTCGGTCAAGCCGTCCATGCGCAGCTTCAATATCTCCCGGTCTTTCTCGCTGATGCTCTGCTCGGCAAAGGCGGCAATCTGCATTTCGGAGATTACCTTTTGCTCAAACTCGCCGCGAGGGTCAGCAACCTCGAAAATATCGCCGTCCTCGTTCTCCATCATCTCGTCAAGGGAAATGGGCTTGCCGGAGCGGTTGTGATGCCACTTCCGCATGAAATCTGTCTTGACGGTGCTGCTGGTGGTTTCGTAGTCCTCCACGGTACGGTTCTCCCAGATTGCGTCGATCATTGGCTGCCAATTCTGCTCCGCAATCACCATGTCGGTGACATTGCCGACCAGATTACTGAACTGCTGGTAGGTCAGCCACGGCACTTCCACGCCCTGCGGGATGTTATATAGGTTTTGAAAGCCCAGCCCGTTTTGCTCGAACTTCATGCGGATGTAAGGGATGATGCTGTACGATAGCCGCCACAAGGGGAAATATCCCGCGTACTGATTCCAGTTGCCGGGAATGTCACGGTAGTTGCCCTTGCGGTCTTTGACTTGGAAAAACTGCCATGCGCACCATGCGTAGCAGTCCCACACAAGCAGCTTGAACATATCGTCACATACGACACGGTCATACTTGTCCGTCCGCAGCACCTCATATGGGCAGCGGGGCAGCTCATAGGCTGGTTTCCACTTCTCCGCAAGCTCTCGCGGCAAGCTGTAAAACAGCGTCAGCCATGATTTGTCGCTGTCTTGCGGTATCTCGATGATCTCACCGGGCAGCACCACAAGAAAACCTTTCGGGTCTGTTTGCTTGTCCATCAGCGTCACCTCCAATCGCTTCTGTATTCAGCCCTCTACTATATATGGCACGAGAAGGGCTGAATTGTTCCAATGTTTCCAAAGTTTTTTGAGATTTTTTGAAAAAATCTCAGAATGGATGGGATAGGATTGATTTAGGGCAATTATACCTGAAAGCTGTGAATAAATCTATTGCTTTTCGTGGCGGCAAAAAAATAACGGGTATCCGGCTTTCACCGGATACCCGTTATTTCGTTCCCAACCCTGCCTGACAGATGCCATAATCGTAATTTTTAGAATTACTGTCTTATGAGCACCCATGCGAAAGGCTCGGGGCTGTTCATTTGTTTCTTACAGTCGATATCTAAAAATTAGATATGATAGGTAAGAACGAGCGTGGACGCGGTGAAGTTGGTGTATGCAGTACCATTGTAACCCATCACGGAAACAACCGTGTTGGAAGGCAGCTGATAGTTGTCCACGGTGGAGAGGGTAATGGTGGCACGATAGTAGCTACCGGCGGTGAAATAATCACCATTCCAAGGCTCGTACTTGTCGTTGGCGTTACCCTTTTCCCAAGACACGGTAGCAGTGACCTTGCTCGGGTCGAGCAAGGTAGCAACACCATTGACGGTGGCATAGACCTTCTCGACAACAGCGGTGCTTGCAGGAGCCGCGCTAGGCGAAACCGTCAGGTTGGTGACGTTGATGCCGGTGATCACGGTGCTGTCAGCAGTGCTGTTCTTGTCGTAAGCGTAGGCCTGCGCGCAGAGACGGTTGCTCTGGCCGGTCGCGTTGTTGATGTACACGAAGTAGTAGTCCTGATCAACAGGATTGCCCATCGTGCCGACAACCTTGGTCAGGTCAGCGACCACGCTGTAATACTGGCGGCCGTCAGCGTCATAGTAGAGGGAGTCGCTGAAGTTGTCGCCGATCGTGCCGGAGATCTTATCAACCGTGTAGGTCTTGCCAGACTCGTAGGCGGAGGAACGTGCGTAGGTTTCCGTAGTGGTCGTGCCGTTAACAGTGGTGGAAACGACCTCAGCATTCAGAGTCTCGCCAGAAGTCACAGCATGACCCTGCTTCACAACGCCGTCCTCGAGAGCAACGACGTAGAGCGTGTTGGTCTTGGGCTCACCCGCAACGCCGTTCACCGTCAGGGTGTTCTGCAGAGCAGCATAGTCAGCGAACTTGACTTCGCCGGCAACGCCGTCGACATAGCCCTTGACGACCCAAGTACCGTCGGACAGGGTGTAAGCGCCCTGCTGACCGTCGAAGTAGAACAGGCTCGTGACCTTGGAGCTCGTGGTAGCGCCGATGACGTAAACGTAATCAGCAACGTTGTCGCCGTTCAGGTCAACGTAGTCGACCTCATCCGGATTGTAGTTATCAATGTTGGTGAAGCCGGTGATGGTCTTGAAGGTGTAGGAGGGCTTTGCATCGGTACCAACGTTGGTGCGAACCAGGAACGTGGTGTTGGCGTTGACAACCAGAGTGCTAGGAGCGGTGTAGATCTGGGTGTTCTTGTACACCGCGAGAGAAGCGATGCTGTGGAGCTTGCCGAAATCAGCAACATTATCTGCGGCAACATAGTTGTCCACTTCGACAGCCTTGAGCGTGCCGTTGGACTTGGTGGTGAAGCGGAACAGGTGACCGTTCAGCAGCTTGTTGGTATCCGCATTGGTGTTGGTGTTGATGTAAGAGTCAACATAGAAATAAATGCCATCAGCAGTCATCACGCTGCTAGTCGCAGTGCTGTGAGAGACAGTACCGGTTTTCAGAGCAGAGCTAGCATCCTTGTAGGTCATCTCGCTGATGTCGACCTGAGCGGTGGTACCGTCCATGTAGGTGACGTTGGCCTTTGCCACGCCGGAACCGTCAGTGGCGTTGCCCGCCCACCAGATGGAGTTGATGACGCCGTAGCTGTTCGCAGCAGCGATCTCAACCGCACCGATCAGGTTGTTGTAGGAATCGAAGTACCAGGTGTACTTGGCGTCCTTCTGAGCGGCCTGGTCGAGGTAGAACTTGACAGCATCGTCATAAACGGTGCCCTCAACGTTGTGCTGCTGAGCGTTCCAGTAGATCACGCTCTGAGCGCCCTCGATGGAAGTGGCCTTGCCGAGGATCTCGGCATACTGCTTGGTGTTGTTGAGCACCTTGCCGCTGACAGTGGCGGAGTTGGTGGCATCGGTGTAAGCGTTGATGAGGACATACTCATCCTTGGCGTAGCCATAGTTGTCGTCGTAGTCCTTGAGCGTCAGAGCAGTGGTCTTGGGAGCGGTCTTAGAATCATAGACCTCGAGGGTGATGGTGGCAGGAGTCTTGACGTGACCCTGAGCATCATAGGTGATGTCAGCAACGTAGGTGACCTTGGCAAGGAAGGTGTCGATCATCACGATGGTCTTGGCATCCTTGTAGACCTCGAACAGGCGGCCCTGAGCACCCATCGTGGTCTTGGTGTCGGTCAGGTTGACGGTGTAGGTCGTGGTCTGGGGCTGACCGTTGACGATCAGCGCGTAAGCGGTGTCAGCGCTCAGGTCGAGGTCGTGAGCGACATCGCACTCAGCAACAGCCTTGGTGTAGGTCAGGTCGGGCTTCTCAACGAAGGTAGTGGCCTTGTCGCCGGTGTTGTAGGTCCACTTGGTGGCGGGACGGCCCCACTTGTCGGCAGCAACAGCGGAAACGAGCTTGAAGTTCTTCTCGCCGAGGCTGTTGGTCTTGGTGCCGATGACCTTATCGGTCACATAGCCGAAGGCCGGGGTGTAGGTGACCTGAGCCTTCTGGATGCCCTGGAACAGGAGCTCAGCGACCAGCTCACGGGAAGCGGGAGCGTTCAGGTCGGTGGTCTTCGCCACGTTGTCCAGAACGCCGAGCTGCTGCGCGGTCTGCGCAACATGGAGCGCCCAGTCAGCGCCGGAGAACTCGTTGTTCTTGTCGTAGCCGACAGCGCGGAGGATCATGGCGAGGACTTCATAGCCGGTGACCTTGCCGGACGGCTTGAAGGTGCCATCGGGATAACCCTTGACGAGGGAGGCGTTGGCGCAGTAGCCGATGTAGCCCTGAGCCCAACCGGCACCAGCCATGTCGCTGAACTTGTTATAAGTGGCATAGAGGCCGGACTTATCGTTCTTGGCGACGTCGGCAGTGTAGATACGATAGATGATCGTAGCTACCTCAGCGCGGGTGATGTTGCCCTCGGGCTTGAAGGAACCATCCTCATAACCCTTGAACACACCCATGCCATTCAGAACGGCAACAGACTCAGCGTAATCATCGCTGATGCTCTTGTCATCCTTGAAGGCTGCGTTGGCGCTGACGGCCAGAGACAGAGTCATGACCAGAGCCAGCACCATTGCGAGTAACTTTTTCATAGATGTTACTCTCCTTTCATAAATTTCCATCCCCTTGGAGCGCTCCGGCAGCGAAAAGCGGGCATTTTGCTGTTCGCGGGCGAAAATGAAGGTTGACCGAAAAAGTTGCAAAACATTTCGATTTTCTTGCATTTTTGACCGTTTTGCAGGAAAACGCGCGATCTTAGTTGCTATCGCATCCCCTTAGCGGCGCGGAAAAAGCCCGCTGCGCAAGGGCTTGCGGGCACGGCTGGTAGCGGTTTGGTAGCGATTTGCCGAAAACGGGATTTTGGCGGGGCGAAAAAAGGCTGATTTTGCAAGGGTTTGCGGGCGCGAAAGGTCGGGTAGCGGTTTGGTAGCGGTCCGCAGCTACCACGATTTTAGCACTCTCGGCACAAGAGTGCTAAAGTTAAAGATTTGTTCATCAAAAGATGTATTTTTGTTCACAGGGCGTGACTATACTCAAAATTGTTCCGAGGGGAACGAAAGAAATGTAAACCACGCGGGCTGCAAGAGCGGCTCGCCCGAATAGATTTGGAGGCTTTGTATTATGTTTGAACTGAGACCTTTTGAACGCAGAAACAATCACGTTGCGGCTTATGATCCCTGGGATCAGATGGAGCGCGCATTCTTCGGTGACGGCTCGTGGGGCCGCGGGCTGAGCGAGTTTAAGACCGACATTCAGGACAAGGGCGACAGCTACCTGCTGGAAGCTGATCTGCCGGGCTTCAAGAAAGAGGACATCCACGTCGATGTGGACGGCGACACGATGACCATTCGCGCCGAGCGCCACAGCGAGCACGAGGATCAGGACAAGAAGGGCAATTACGTCCGCTGCGAGCGCAGCTACGGCAGCTACCAGCGCGCGTTCGACATCAGCGGCGTCGAGGTCGCGGACATCTCCGCGCAGTACAATGACGGCGTGCTCAAGCTGAACATGCCGAAGAAGAGCGCGGTGGTGAACGCGAAGCAGATCGAGATTCAGTAAAGCACTTCAAAAAAGGCGGCGAAAGCCGCCTTTTTTGATTTTGGATTGCACGCCGCGGCAGCGCACGCGCCGTAGGCGCGCACGTTTGCGGCGTGAGAGGTGTTTTTTTGTCACGCACACGCCCCAGGGCGGCTTCTCTTGCCGCTTTGCGGCAATTCACCTTCTGTCGCGACAAAAAACGATCAAGATCATTGCGCGCCTGCGGGCGCGAATTTTTTTGGGTTGTACGGGGTTGTGCAAAAAATATTGGCGAAAGTCCGCTCAGGTGAGCGGGCTTTCCTTTTTTTCGGCGGGCCGCGGCCGGAAAAGGGAAATTTCGCTCCCCGCGCGGCGGCGCGGACTACTGTTACTTGCCGCCTGACCGCTGCGCGGGTCATCAGAACACAAAAAGCGGCTTAGGCCGCTTTTTTCATATTTGTGCTTATATATTATATGTATGTGGTGGCGGATAATGGGGTTTTCTGTGGTTTTATGTCAAGCTGTAACAGAAGCGGCGGTTTGTTACAAGTGTGTTACAGATGGGGCGAAAGCGTTGACTTGAAATTTTGCTTGTGGTAAGGTGACAGTGCAGAAAGGGTGGGGAACGGTGCGTTCCCGACTTAGTTACGGGATCGGCATGCCACGGTAAGTAAGCCGAGAAACGCCGAAACTTGCTCCTTTCTGACAAACGAACCATCTTTAAGGGGATGCGATATCCACTGAATTGAACGATTTTGCGTTGATTCTGCTGAATTTTTCTTATTTTCAATTGTTTCTGCAATAATTTGAGGATCTGCAAATTTTGGCAGCAACCACGGGAAAGAGGGAGAGACGGCGGGTGTTCGGCCTCAAGGGGATGGAAATTTATGAAAGGAGAGTAACATCTATGAAAAAGTTACTCGCAATGGTGCTGGCTCTGGTCATGACTCTGTCTCTGGCCGTCAGCGCCAACGC
>UMJB01019158.1_pt1 | contig 12510 bp, 8 predicted proteins | sample 1965961 | NCBI WGS metagenome assembly UMJB01 (sample SAMEA4836139, study PRJEB28245) | human gut metagenome | biome: gut microbiome; material: fecal sample | place: Denmark | collected 2008
CCGGGACGCCAAACGTCTGGCGGCGGCCCACGCCCTGTTCAACCTGTCCGGGGCGGCGGTGTGCTGGCTGCTGCTGCCCCAGTTCACCGCGCTGGTGCGGCTGGTCTCGCCCCACGGGCCGGAGAGCGCCGTGCTGGCCCGGCAGATCGCCAACGCCCACACCCTGTTCAATCTGGGCTGCACGGTGCTGTGGCTGCCCCTGACCCCTTGCATGGTGCGCATCGTGTGCATTCTTTTGCCGGAGAAGCACGCCCCCTGAGTTGAAATGAACGCCTTAAAATGGTATAATGACAATGTATCGAACAAATTTTGTGACGCTTTTGTTGCACAAATGATAAACGGACCCTTCTGTGGGCCTGCAGCGGTGTGCGGCTGCCAGGGCACAGAGCGAACCAAGAGGACGTGTTTACTATGAAGGATATCATCAACGGGTTGATCGAGCGGTTCCGCAGGCAGCATGTACAGGCCCGGCGCTATGTGGCCCTGATGCTGGTGCTGGCCCTGCTCACCACCCTGTTCGTCAACTGGCAGCTCCATGGGGTGGGCATCTCCATGACTACCGACTACCACTGCGGCTACGAGGAGCACCAGCACACGGCGGCCTGCTACGAAAAAGTGCTCACCTGCGGTTACGAGGAGGGCGAGCCGGAAACACCCGTCACCTCTTCGGACAGCAGCGCCGATCCGGTGTCCGCCTACAGCGCGGCCGAGCCGGAAGAGCCGGAAGAGCCGGTGCAGACCGAGCCGGAGACCATCTGGGTGCCCCATGAGCACACCGATGCCTGCTACGAGGAGCACCGGGTGCTGACCTGCTGTCAGGAAGAGCACGAGCACACCGACGACTGCTTTGACGAGTACGGTGCGCTCATCTGCGGCGAGTTCGAGCATATCCACGACGACAGCTGCTACACCACCGAGTATGAGCTGGTGTGCGGCCTGGACGAGGGCGAACTGGTGGAGGAGCCCAACCCCGCCTATCAGGAAATGCCTGCCAGCCGCCCCGTGGTGGACCTGCCCACTGAGCCGGCCGAGACCACCCCGGACGAGCCGGTGCTGCATCATCACACCGACGCCTGCTACACCGAGGAGCTGGTGTGCACCATCCCGGAGCATCACCACACCGTGGAGTGCCTGGCCGATACCCAGGCCGACGTGGAGACTGCCGAGGAATGGCAGGCCGCGGCCAACGTGGCCCTGAACGGCAACTGGGCCGAGGACCTGCTCACCGTGGCAAAGTCCCAGCTGGACTACCAGCAGAGCGACAAGAACTTCAAGCTGGATGTGGAGGACCAGCAGGTGCTGCGCGGCTACTCCCGCTATGGTGCCTGGTACGGCAACCCCTACGGCGCCTGGGACGTGATGTTCCTGTCCTACTGCCTGCACTTTGCGGGTGTGCCCCAGACGGTGGTGCCCCAGCGTGCGGGCGTGATGGCCCTGCACAGTGACCTGCGCGGCTCCCAGTGGCTCACCGACGCCGACGGCTCCACCGCAAGGCCCGGCGATATCGTCATCTACAACACCCTCACCACTGAGCAGGTGGCCGTGGACGAGAGCTCCTATGGCATCGCCCTGCTGGACCTGGACGAGGACCCCGACACCGCCGCCCAGCTCACGGCTTCCGAGCCGCAGGTGGACACCCGCACCGTGACCACCGAGACGGTGGGCGTCGTGTCCGCCGTGGACCCCGACGCCGGGACCCTGACCGTGATCTCCGGCAACGTGGACGGCAAGGTGGCCGAGGTGCCCGCTGCCATGTCCGACGTGACCAGTGTCATCTCGGTGACCGGTGCCTATGCCTCCGAGACCACCGCTGTGGCCCCGGAGGACCCGGCAGGCTCCCAGGAGAAGCTGGACGGCAGCTATGCGCTGCTGGAAGATGAGGATGGCTTTGGTGCCACCGTGGACTGGGTGGGTGACGCCGACCCCTACGGCATCGCCCTGCTGGCTGCCGGGGACGACCTTGATCTGAAGACCTGGATCACGGATGTCAATTATGAAAAGACGACCGACGGAAAAACATGGACGTCTATCGGCGCGGGCAGCGTGACCGTGGACAGCGGCACCCGCGTCCGCGTGAACCTGAAGTATACCGTGAAACCCGGTGTGCTGACGCCCACCAACAATACCCTGACCTACCAGCTGCCCAAAGGCCTGCCTATGCCGGATGTGACGACGGGCAACATCGTGGATGAGTCCGACAAGGACGAGGCCGGCAATGCAAAGGTCGTGGGCAGCTTCACCGTTGACACCGACGGCACTGTGACCCTGACCTTTACGGACGAAAAGTTCATCGGCACCGACGAGAAGGGCGGCCTGCCATTCACCGGTACCTTCAAGGCCGCCGTTACGGCGAGCGCCGACAACTTTGAGGACGAGAAGGAGATCAAATTCAAGGACGACTGCATCCTGACCATCAAGAAGAAAACGGCAGATATAAAGATCAGCAAAGGGAGTGGGTCTCCGCTGATTACGGACCGTAAGGACGGCACCTTTGTAAATAATTACAAGGTGACGGTGGAGACCACCAACGGCACCAAAGACCCGGTGATCCTTACGGATACCCTGAACACGAATAGGAATGGCGAAAACCGTAGCGACTACCTGAAGGGCGGCAAATATCTGGTAAACTCCTTTAAACTTTACAAGGTGGATGCTTCGGGCACAAAAACGGAGATTGACGTCCCTGCGCATGAACTGAAAACCGACGGCAACGGCAACCCCCAGGTGGTCCTTGCTCCGCTGCCTGCATTGGAGGCCGGAGAGAAGTACATCTGGAACTACGACGTTCAGCGGGACTATGCGGACTTTGACAAGATGCCCAACGGCGTCGCTATCATCAACAACACGGCGAAAGCCGAGGCAGGGCGCAATGTAAAAGATGCGGTTGACGCATGGTACACATGTAAAACCTCTCGCATTGAGAAGAAGGGCCAGTACGACCCCAAAACAGGCCGCATCCAGTGGACGATCACTGTAAAGGTACCCCATTCTTTCCTGGGGTCCTATCTCCTGCAGGGCTGCAAAATCACAGATGCCTTGCCAGACGGTGTGAAAATTGTAGGGGATGTAAAGGTAGGCAGCGATACGATATCGGCAGAGAAATTTCTGCAAAACGGTTATACCATCCCGGCGGGTTATGATGGAACAGAGCTGAAGATCACCTTTGAGACCACCACCCCCATCGGCGGCGGCTCGGTGACCAACAAGGCACAGATCCTGACCAAGAGCAACCATACCTTTGAGGCCTCGGATACTGTGAACATCGGGAAGGGCGATTGGAGCCTGAGCAAATCCATTGCCACCAGGGGCGAGACGCCCACCTGGAACCTCTCGGCCACCAACAAGGCCGGTGAAGCGGAGTTTACCCTGTGGGATGTGCTGGACGACGCTGAGAACGACCAAGGCGAGACAAAAGAGGACACCCACTATGCCATTGCAAAAGAGCTGGATGACGCCATCAAGGCCAATCTGACTCTGACCATGCACGACAACACGAAGCTGAGCTACCAGCAGGCGATCAACATGATCGAGATGACCTACTACGCCGACAGAGACGGCACAAAACAGGTAAACGCAGGTGACTCGTCCGCCCGTGTGCGCAGCTTTACCATCCATGTGAAAGCCGGGGACAACCAGAACCCCGTGCGCAGCATCTCGGTGACCGGCATCCCCACCCACGAGGAGCGCGACGACGTGCCCACCGGTGAGGTGTGGACCTATAAGAACACCATCCATATCCAAGGCGTGAGCGGCAATGATTCGGCAGAGGACACCTACCGCAGCTACAAGAAGTTTGAAAAGGGTGTGGCCGCAAAGAGCAGCGGCGACGAGACCGGTTATCTGACCGGCAGCAACAGCTTCGAGCTGAGCGACCTCAGCGGCAACAACCTCCACTACCAGCTGGTGCTGCAGACCTCCGCCGACGATAGGGACGAAATCACGGTTACCGACACCCTGCCGGAAAACGTCGGCTTCAAGGTGGATAATGTCAAGATCGCGCTGGATGAGGGCGACTTTGTAAAGATCAAAAAAGTAGACTGGGCGACGGCAGAGTATGACGAAACTACCCGGCGGCTCACCATTAAAATCAGCAACTACAACCAGTCGGGGCAGGAGGAACACCGCATCCGCATCCAGTACAAAGTGAGCGTGAGCGACGATCCCAGATGGAAGAACCCCTCGGTGGACAAGCTGACCTACACCAACACCGCCACCTGGGGCGAGCGGACCGAGACCACCACCACCACCGTCACCCGCAAGGTGGAGCAGGTGAAAAAGACCGGCTGGAAGGACACCGGCAACGACCGGAAGCTGCACTATCAGGTGGTCATCAACCCGGCCCACGAGGATCTGTCGGCCGGGCAGACCAAAGCGGAGAAGATCGAGCTGTGGGATAACATCAGCACCACCAATGGTGCCATCGCCACCGGCGATGTCAACTCGGTCAAGTTGTATTTTTACAATTACGACGAAACAGTCGGCGTGACCACCGGCAAAGAGGTGCCGCGCAACATGTACCGCATCCTGGAAGCGGACAAGGACGGCTGGCTCCATATGGAGATCCCCAATATGGCGGCCCTGATCCTTGTGTATGACTGCAATGTGAAGGATGGCAGTGCTGCCGCCAACTACCAGGTGAGCAACACCGTGACCCTGAGCAACAAGAGCAAATCCAGCGCCGACAGCATCACCTACCAGGTCAAGGCGGATGCAACGGCCACCACCGCACAGTTCGTGCTGCGCAAGAAGGACAGCTACTCCGGCGTGTCGCTGAAGGGCGCGGAGTTCACCATTTACCAGTACGATACGGTAAGCAGGCAGTTCGTCCGGTGGACCGGCAACGGCACGGGCACCCTGACCACGGACGAAAACGGTCAGGCCAGTCTGGCTGTGCTGAATAGTGAGACTGCAAGCTGCCTGAAACCGGACGTGCTGTATAAGCTCGTGGAGACCAAAGCACCCACGGACTATCAGCTGGATGCCACCCCGCACTACCTGCTGTTCCGCAAGAACGCCAGCGCGGAGAACGAGCAGAAGGCCTTTGCAAATGCCACAGGCGTGGCTGAAGGCACCACCATCTTGACCGTGAATGACGAGACGGTGGACCTGAACAGCAATGTGCAGGTGGGCAGCGACGCCGGCACCACCACTGCTGAGTACAGCAACGTGTACAGCAAGCTGACCGTCAGCAAGCTCTGGCTGGACCAGGATACCAAACAGCCGGTGAAACCGGCGGTGGACAGCATCCGCATCAAGGTCTGGCAGTACACCGACAATGACAAGGACAGAACGTTGTTTGCCGAAGCCGACCTGACCGCACATAACGACTGGACCTGGTCCGAGCCGGGGGACAAGCTGCCCCTGACAGACGGGAAGGGCAATGCGTACCACTACCTGGTGGAGGAAGTGACCACCGGAAACTGGAACGTGTACATTGATAACAATGATGTGCAGACCGGCAACATTACCATCCGGAACTACGTTTACACCGGCTACGAGCTGCCGTCCACCGGCGGCATGGGTACGGCACCCTTCGGGGTGCTGGGCGGCGCACTGGCCGCTGCAGCAGCCCTGCTGCTGGTCCGCAAACGGAAACAGAACGAGGAGGAGTGAGCAGCCATGAAACAAAACAAAAACAACCGGTTTGCCGCTCTTCTGCTGGCGCTGTGCATGGCCGTGTGCTGTGCACTGCCCGCGCTGGCAGCCCCCGCGGCCAGCGCCAACATCGACCTGAGCCGCACCGGCAGCATGGATGTGACCCTGTACGACCACCAGAACGACGTCCCCCTGCGGGGCGGCGCACTCACCGTGTACAAGGTGGCGGACGTGGCCCGCACCAACGGCGACCTGCACTTTGTGTACACCGCCGACTTTACGGGCTGCGGCATCGCGCTGGGCGACCTGACGGACAGCACGCTGGCTTCCAGGCTGGAAGCCAAGCTGCCCGCCCGCGCCGTCGGCACCACCCATAAGATCAGCGAGCAGGGCATCGTCTCCTTTGACGCGCTGCCGCTGGGCCTGTACCTCGTGGTGCAGACCGAGAACTCCAAGGGCTACGAGGCCATCAATTCCTTCCTGGTGTCGCTGCCCATGGCGGACGAAAGCGGCTGGCTCTACACCGTGGACGCCACCCCCAAGGTGGGCGCGCCCACGCAGGAGGTGACCCCGCCCGAACCGGGCAAACCGTCCGAGCCGGAGAAGCCCTCGGAACCGGACAAGCCCACCCAGCCCGGCACCCCGGATGAGCCGGACAACCCGGACATGCCGGTGGACCCCAACGACCCCAACCGCCCGGTGTCGCCCGGTACGCCGGATAACCCGGTGAACCCCGGCAACCCGGACAACCCCGTGGCCCCCGGCAACCCGGACAACCCGGTGGCGCCGGGCCGCCCGGACGGCAATGCACTGCCCCAGAGCGGCCAGCTGAACTGGCCCATCCCGTTCATGGCCTGCAGCGGCGTGCTGCTGTTTGCCGTCGGCTGGGTGCTGGACCGGAAGGAGACGCTGGCATGAACACAAAGCAGAAGATCGGCCGCGCCTGCATGATCGTGGGCATCCTGCTCATTCTGGGCGCGCTGGCCCTGCTGGGCTATAACCAGTGGGACGCCAACCGCGCCGACAAGGCCTCCCAGGAGGCCCTGGGCAAGCTGGAAGAGACCCTGACCGAGACCATTGAGGACAACACCGAAGAAGAGATCCAGCCGGAGCTGGACCCGGAGCAGGAGATGACCGTCACCGACATCGACGGCTGGGGCTACATCGGCTACCTGTCCATCCCGTCCATCGGGCTGGAACTGCCCGTGATGAGCGAGTGGAGCTATGCGGGCCTCAAGGTGGCCCCGGGCCGCTACTCCGGCTCCACCTACGCCGACAACATGGTGGTCTGCGCCCACAACTACGCCAAGCACTTCAGCCCCATCAAGTGGCTGGCCCTGGGCAGCGAGGTGTACTTTACCGACATGGACGGCCAGCGCTGGAGCTATGAGGTGACCAACGTGGAGACCATCCAGCCCACCGACATCGACAAGATGATCACGGCCAGCGACGAGGACGCCTGGGACCTGACCCTGTTCACCTGCACCACCGGCGGCCGGGCCCGCTGCGCCGTGCGCTGCACCCGCACCGGTTACCCGGTCTTGGAGACCAGCGCGGCAGGGCGGATCACGGAGTAAGCAGGACGATTTGGAATTGCCTCCGCTTTGCTCTGGCAATATCAGCGGAAAATTATTTTTAAAGATATGCAATCCCGGAAAATCTGCGGATTTTCCGGGATTGTTTTTTCACGGATGGGCGTTAAGGAAAGTGGCCTGTTCTCTGGAAGGCAAACGATTTAGAATGCCCTCCGCTTTGCTCTGGGCATAAATAGCAGAAAAATTATTTTAGATTTTGCAAATCCGGCAGGGCTGCGGCCCCGCCGGATTTGCTTTTTCACGGGAGAGGGCGTTACGGGAAGTGGCATCGGCTGCTGTTGGCCTGCGGCCAAAGCGCAGAAGGAGAACTCGCGTTTTGCGGAAAGGAATCCCGTAACGTCCCTCCCGGTGCGATGTCATTCCGGTATCAGATGCCACTCCCCGCCATGACCCCTCTGGTGAAAAGGCAACTCCGGAAAATCCGCAGATTTTCCGGAGTTGCAATAAAAAATAATATTTCCTCTAATTATGGCGCAGCGCACGCGGAGCCATTTTAAATCGTCCTGTTCCGGTTTCCCGCAAGCGTACAGGGAACTGTCGCGCCAGCGTCCACAAAAAAGGCACCCGCCATGCGGATGCACAGCGGGTGCCTTGAAGGGCTCTGCGGGGATGCTCAGTGGGTGGTGCCCATGTCCACAGCCAGGTCGGCGTCGTTCTTCACAACGGCCTCCACGGCCTTCTCCAGGCCGCGGGCGATCTGGTGCAGGTCCATGCTGGGGGTGCCCAGGGGCTTGTTGACCACCTGCTCCATGGCGTAAGGCACATGGATGAAGCCGCCCCGGATGTTGGGGTACTTCCTGTCGATGAGGTACAGCAGGGTGTACATCAGGTAGTTGCACACATAGGAGCCTGCAGTGTAGGACAGGGCGGAGGGGATGCCTGCGTCCTTGATGTTCTGCACCATGGCCTTCACGGGCAGAGAAGTGAAGTAGGCGGTCTCGCCGTCCTCCTGGATGGTCACGTCGATGGGCTGATAACCGGCGTTGTCGGCGATGCGGCCGTCCATCAGGTTGATGGCCACCTTTTCCGGGGTGATGGCGGAGCGGCCGCCGGCCTGACCGATGCAGATGACCACATCGGGCTGATTTGCCTGAATGGCAGCTTCCAGCACCTCACCGGCACGGATGAACTCGGTGGGCACTTCCTGCTTGACGATCTCGGCACCGGCGATGGTGTCGGGCAGCAGCTTTACCGCCTCAAAAGCGGGGTTGACGGTCTCGCCGCCAAAGGGGTCGAAACCAGTGAGCAGAATCTTCATAGTAAAAAGCCTCGATTCTCAGATATAAATGGACGGCTCCAGAACGGTGAGCTGTCCGTGATCCATGATCATGCGGTTGTCCACATAGATGCAGGGAGCGTGGGTGACCAGATCGTAATGGCCGGAAGCATCCTGCACACCGCCCAGCGCGATGTTGCGCCCGAACCCGATGTGGAAGGTGCCATAGGTGGATTCGTCCTCGATGTAGCAGTTGCCTGCACAGCGGGAGTGGGTGTTGAGCCCGATGCCGAACTCCGCCGCCACCACCATGTTCTCCGGGTCGTGGAAGCGGGCCAGAAACTGCTTGAGCCGCCTGCCGCTGGCATTGTCCTCGATCTCCACGATGCGGCCGCCGCGCAGCTCCACCCGCACGGGGCTGTCCACGATGCCGATATAGCCCATGGAGCCGTCCAGGATCAGGGTGCCGTTGGTGTCGCTCTCCACCGGTGCCACATACACTTCCACGCTGGCAGAGGAAAGACCCTTGCCGTCGTGGCAGCAGCCGTTGAAGAAGCCGGGCACACGCCCCTCGATGTTGAAATCCAGGTTCGTGCCAAGCTCCGTGGTCACATGGATGTGGCTGGCGTTCTGGTAGCAGGCCATGATGATGCTGGCCATGATCCTGCTTTTGGGCAGGCTCATGTTCAGGAAGTCGTAGCTCAGCAGTGACTGCCCGTTGCTGGTGCTCAGCGGCAGCGACAAAAACCGGTTGCGGCGGGCAATGACCCGCTTGACGGCCCGTGTGGTGATGAGGGAATACTCGGCAGCACCGATCACGGCGTTGTAGGGGTCAAAGGCGTCCTCGCGGTCGTCGAAATACTGGCCCACCTGCTCGTGCAGGTCGTCCAGCATCAAAACATCCGCCACGCTGCCCACCGCCTGTGCGGCTTGCTGCATGGCTGCCACCTCGACAGCATACTTCTGGCTGGATACGATCAGGATGCGTTCGCCTGCACGGAGCCGGACCCAATCGCGAATAATGATATCGGCTCCGTGCTGAATTGCCTGTTCCATTGAATCACTCGATCTAACAAAAAAATTACTTCAGGAGGATCATCATCACGATCTGGACCACCATCATGATGATGGCGACAGGAACCTGATTCTTGATGACGCCCATGGGCTTCTTCATATCCAGCAGTGCCACGGGCACGGTGTTGAAGTTTGCAGCCATGGGGGTGCACAGGGTGCCGCAGAAGCCGCAGGTCAAAGCCAGCATGCCGATGACCACCGGGTTTGCGCCGTGGGCCAGCACGAACGGGTAGCCGATGCCCACGGTCATCACGGTGATGGCGGCGTAGGCGTTGCCCATGATCATGGTGAACAGCATCATGCCGATGGCGTACACCACGATACCGGCGTTCACATTGCCCTCGGGGATGATGTGGCTGACCAGGTCAGAGATCACATCGCCGACACCGGCAGCGGTGAAGACGGAGCCAAGGCAGGCCAGCAGCATGGGCAGCATGGACAGGGGGCCCACGGTGGACAGCATGCGCTCGGAATCGTTCAGGAAGGTGGAGGGCTTGTTGTCGCGGTTCATGATCATCAGCAGGATGATGGCCACGAGAACGCCCAGAGCCACGCCGTTCAGGGCGGACAGGCCGATGCCCAGGCCGGTGATGGCGCAGATGACGGCCAGCATGCCGATGCTCAGGGTGGGGACAAAGATCTTCATGCCGATCTTCTCATAGGTGGCCTCGGTCTCGGCCTTGGTGGCAGCAGAGACAGCGCCCTTCTTGACCTTCTTGAGGATGGCGGGGATGCACATCACCACCACCAGGATGCCGCTCACCAGAGAGGGCAGCCAGCGGCCCAGGGCAAGCACGACGCCCAGCACGGCCCAGAAGATAAAGGTGCCCATGGGTTCCGGGTTCTCCTTATCCTTCAGGTTCTTCACACCGCAGTAGATGCACAGCAGGCCGATGATAAAGTAGATGATCTCCATCACCTTGGTGGACAGGCTGTAATCAGCACTCATAAAAAAGCTCATTCTTCTGTCCTCCCTTACTTATAGTACTTCTGGATCATCTTGCGATCCTTGATCACATAGAATACGATGGCGACCACAGTGGCAATGATGCACACGGGGATCTCGATGGCAGCCAGCTGGGCCAGCTCCACCTCGATGCCCAGGCCGGCCAAAGTGCTCTGCACCAGCAGGCCGCCGGAGCCGCCCACGAACAGGACCTGACCGAAGAACCAGGTGATGTTCTCCATGCCGGAAGCCATGCCTTTCAGCTCCTCGACATGCTCCTCATTGGGCTCATAGCCCTGTGCCACAATGGCACCTTCGGCCATGGGCATGATGACGGGGCGCACGAAACCGGCCACGCCGCCAAAGCCCACGTTGAAGGCTGCAAAGATCGAGCGCATCACGCCGTAGATGCCGATGACCAGGCCGGAGGTGGCACCCTTGAACTTGCCGATCAGGGCAGCGGCTGCTTCACGCAGGCCGTTGCGCTCCAGCGTGCCGGTGACCAGCATCACGATGATGAAGATGGCCATGCTGCGGTTTGCCACAAAGGTGCTGCCCAGCGTTTCCAGCAGGGTGACCGGGCCCAGACCGCCAACCAGTGCAGTCACAACGGCTGCCACCAGAATGACCAGAATGGAGTCCAGCTTCAGTGCAAAGCCAGCGATGACGATGACAATGCCAAGTAGTTTCAGTAGTTCCATAATTGCCTTCCTTTATACTTATATTTTTCCGGCGCTGTGCTGGCAGTCCGCCTGTGGGTCAGCAGGCAGGCCGTCGGCACTACGCCGAAAAGTCCAGAGAAAATGCCTTACAGGCGGATAAACGCTGCCAGCAGCAGAGAAAAGCCTCCTGCCGTGATCCACAGCGGCACCAGACGACGGCCCAGGTGAGCTCCGATATCGCAGTGCTCCAGCACCCCGGAGGCCTTCATGGGCACCACCGTGGTGGCTTTGGGCACGGCCTCTGGGCTGCTGTAGGGGTTGGTGGAGGTAAACTCACCAGTGCCGATCTCCCCGGGGCAGGCGTACACCCCAAACCAGGAGGACAGCAGCCCACCCTTGCCAGCGCTTGTCTTGCACACGCGCACCAGCTGCACCGTAAGGGCCTGGGCCTGCTTTTCTTCCACCAGCAGGTTGACCCGGACCATATTTACCAGGTTCAGTATCGAGGAAATGGCGATGAGAGCGTCCAGGATCAGGACCAGGATCAATAACGAGTGCATGGGGCACACCTCCTGCAAACAGAGCAAGGGCTGCGGCAGCCCCTGGTGCTTTCGTAAGATGGAAATAGTATACCATAAAGTGGGACGAATTGTAAATGAAATATAGATAATCTGTCTAGTCTTCCTAAAAAAGGAAAAATCCCCTGTTTCCTTTGGGAAACAGGGGATTTGCGCCGTTTGGCAGAAATTACTTGTTCTGGATGTACTCGTGGATGGCCTTGGCGGCAGCCTTGCCGGCGCCCATGGCCTTGATGACGGTGGCGGCACCGGTCACGGCATCGCCGCCGGCGTACACGCCGTCACGGCTGGTCTTGCCCTCGTCGCCCTCGGTGACGATGCAGCCGTGCTTGTTGGTTTCGAGGCCCGGGGTGGTGGAGCGGATCAGCGGGTTGGGGCTGGTGCCCAGGCTCATGATCACGGTGTCCACGTCCATCGTGAACTCGCTGCCCTTCTTCTCGATGGGGCGGCGGCGGCCGGAAGCATCGGGCTCGCCCAGCTCCATCTCCACGCAGGTGATGGACTTGACGAAGCCTTCGTCGTTGGCGTGGATCTCCACGGGGTTGCACAGGGTCTTGAAGATGATGCCCTCTTCCTCGGCGTGCTCCACCTCTTCCTTACGGGCAGGCAGCTCGGCCATGCCGCGGCGGTAGACGATGTACACGGTCTCGGCACCCAGACGCATGGCGCTGCGGGCAGCGTCCATTGCCACGTTGCCGCCGCCCACGACGGCAACCTTCTTGCCGGTGCGGATGGGGGTCTTGCTGGTGGGCAGGTAAGCCTTCATCAGGTTGGAGCGGGTCAGGAACTCGTTGGCGGAGTACACGCCCTTCAGGCTCTCGCCGGGGATGCCCATGAAGCGGGG
>UMJB01018020.1_pt1 | contig 12486 bp, 6 predicted proteins | sample 1965961 | NCBI WGS metagenome assembly UMJB01 (sample SAMEA4836139, study PRJEB28245) | human gut metagenome | biome: gut microbiome; material: fecal sample | place: Denmark | collected 2008
ATTCGCGAATACACGATGGCGGACGGCACGACGTATGTTTGGATTGTGATGGAATAAGTCTGCTTGACAAAAAGCGCCGGAATGCAGCTGTGTATGCTGTGTTCCGCGTTTGGCGTTTTGGGCGGAAGGTCGGTCGCGCCCATCTGGCGCGACAATGTTGAGTTGATGGGTAAAGCAGCTTGGGGGGCGCATCTGCGGATGCGCAAAGTTACTGGCAGGGACGCTTCGCTGCCTGCGCCTTTGTTGAGCGCGTTTGACATACTGGTCGCCCGTGCAACAGTTGGGGCGTTGCCCCAAACCCCACCAGAGGCGCTGCCTCTGGACTCCGCAAGGGGGGATCCCCCCTTGACCCCTCCGCGCGATTCAGTTGGTCGCTTCTCCATGCCCCTTCCGCGTGTTTATCCTCTTTTTCCCCTATCCTTACTTGGCTTCCGCCCAGTTTGTCCCCTGATGCACCTCTGCCAGCAGCGGCACGCGCAGTTCAATCACATGCTCCATCGCATCCTTCAGCAGCTTCCCCGCCTTTTCCACTTCCTCCGGCGGGCATTCCAGCAGCAGTTCGTCATGCACCTGCAATATCAGCCGACTCTTCAGCCCCTCCCGGCGCAAGGCTTCGTCCACCCGTACCATCGCCAGCTTGATAATATCCGCCGCTGTCCCCTGCACGGGCGTATTCATGGCGGCGCGCTTGCCGAACTCGCGCACAACCGCCTTGTCGCTCTTCAGCTCCGGCAGATACCGCCGACGCCCCATCAGCGTCAGCGCGTAGCCGTTGTGCTGCCCGTCCTCGGCGGCGCTGTCCATGAAGCGCTTGACGCCCGGATACTTTCGAAAATAGCGGTTGATGAACTCCTGCGCCTCCTGACGGCTTACGCCCGTGTTTTTCGCAAGACCAAATCCGCTGATGCCGTAAATCAAGCCGAAATTGACCGCCTTGGCGCGGGAACGGAGCGTAGAATCCACCTCATCCAGCGGCACGTCGAAGATTTCACTGGCAGTGCGCGCGTGAACGTCCTGCCCCGTGCGGAAGGCTTCCACCAGTGCGTGGTCGCCGGAGAAGTGCGCCATCAGGCGAAGCTCAATCTGGCTGTAATCCGCGTCCAGCAGTACCCAGCCCGCGCGCGGCAGGAACGCCTGACGGATTTCCTTGCCCTCCTCCGTGCGGACGGGGATGTTCTGCAAATTCGGCTCGCTGGACGAAATGCGCCCGGTGGCGGTGGCGACTTGGTCGAAGGTGGAGTGTACGCGTCCGGTCGCGTCCGTCAGGCGCAGCAGACCCTCGACGTAGGTCGAATTGAGCTTCGTCAGCTGCCGATAGCGTAATAGCGGCGTAATGACTTCCGGCGCGATGTCCTGCAAACCTTCCAGCACTTCGGCGGAGGTGGAGTAGCCGCGCGCGGTTTTCTTGCCGTGCGGCAGCTGCAATTTATCGAATAGCACGTCGCCGAGCTGCTGGGTGCTGTTGAGGTTGAAGGTTGTTCCGCAGGCGGCGAATACCTGCTGCTTGCTCTGCTCAATTTCCTGCGTGTAGCGCTCGCCCAGCTGCCGCAGGAACGCCGTATCGACGGTGAAGCCGATGTCCTCCATGCGGTACAGCACGCCGGAAAGCGGCATTTCCACGTCGCGCATGAGGTGGCTCATGCCCATGCGGTCAATGTTCGCCTGCTGCCACCGGCACAGCGAGAGCATTCCGCGCGCGTCAGTGGGCAAATCGCCGCACAGCGCGTCCAGACTGTAACTCTTGCGCTGCGGGTCAAGCAGGTACGCGCCAAGCTGCACGTCCCATGCGTATCGCTCCGGCATGGGGAGTTTCGCGCGGTTCAGCCGGTGCCACAGCGTTTTGCCATCGTGGATGACGGCGGGGTGCGCGGCGAGGTCGGGTGCGAGAGCGCGGAGCAAATCCTCCGGGTCAGCGCCGGGAGTGAGCAGATCGCCGCCGAGTGCCGCCTGACAGCAGGACAAATCCTGTGCCGCGCACGTCAGCACTGTGTCATCCAGCGCGATGGCAATTGGACGGGCACTGTCCGGCAGGGCGGTGAGCCACGCGGTCAGATCAGCGCCGGAGGAAATCGGGGCGGCGTCTGCAAAGGGCAGGAGCGTCAGGGGCGTTTCGTCTGCGGCGGTATCCGGCGTGGGCGCATCGTCAGGCGCTTGCAGGCGGCGGATGATGCTGCTCAGCTTCAGCTTTTCCAGCGCGGGAATCCCATGCCGGAAGTCTGGCATGGCGCACGCTTTGAGGGAAAACGCAATCGGTGCGTCGCGGCGAATCGTCGCCAGTTCGCGGCACATTTTCGCCTGATCCGCCCATGTGACGAGCTTTTCGCCGAGTTTGCCCTTCACTTCGCCCGCATGTGCGAGGATATTGTCCAGCGTCCCGTACTGGTGCAGCAGGCGCACGGCGGTTTTGTCGCCAACGCCGGGGATACCGGGGATGTTGTCGCTGCTGTCTCCCGCCAGCCCCTTCCAGTCCACCACCTGCTCCGGCGAGAAGCCATACACTTCGTACACCATGGCGGGTGTAAAGTGCGTCGTTTCGCTGATGCCCTTGCGGGTGAACAGCACCTGCGTCGTATCGGACACCAGTTGGAGCGCGTCGCGGTCGCCGGTCAGGATGACGGGGCTGACCCCGGCGTCCTCACCCAGTTTGGACAGCGTGCCGAGCAGATCGTCCGCCTCCCAGCCTTGCAGGGAGAAAACCTGGATGCCCATTTCCGGCAGCAGCGTCCGAATGGTGGCGAACTGCTGGCGCAGTTCATCCGGCGTTGCAGCGCGTCCCGCTTTGTAGTCGGGATATGCCGTGTGACGGAACGTCGGCGCGTGCTCATCGAAGCAGACCGCGAGATAACGGGCGTTTTCGTCTGAAATCGCTTTGAGCATCATGGTCAGGAAGCCGTAAATCGCATTGGTGTAAACGCCGCCCGCGTCCATCAGCGGTAGGGCGTGGAAAGCCCGGTGCAGCAGGCTGTTGCCGTCAATCATGAGGAAGGTGTCTTTCATGGGGATTCTCCTCCTATCTCCTTCAATTGTACCTTCTCGAATGAAACTTGTCAACCGCCGCATATCCTTTCCCCAGAAAGGCAGGGACGAAAATGCGGATTTTGCTGGCAGGGATGATGGCGCTGCTGCTCCTGCGCGCGCCGGAGACGATGGCGGCGGCGGAAGCGGCGTGTGCGCTGTTCGTGCGCAGCGTGATGCCGGGGCTGTTCCCGTACTTGACGCTGTCGCAGATGCTGGTGAGCCGATGCGGACGCGACATGCAGCCCGGACTGCTGATGCTGCTGGGCTGGTGCGGCGGTTCGCCGACGGGTGCGCGGCTGCTGGCGATGCAGGGCAGCCGTCCGCACCGGGAACAGAAGGAACTGGCGGTCTCCTGCGCGACGATGAGCCCGATGTTCCTGCTGGGGACAATCGGAAGCTGGCTGAACAGCCGAATCGCGGGGGCAATTGTGCTGCTGAGCGTGCTGGCGGGCGGCTGCTGCGCGGGGCGACTGGCGAAACGGTGGACGAGGGTTACATCCGCTGAAAAAGTGCCAGAAGCAGCAATGTCCCCTGTCTCCTTCGCCCGCGCGGTGGAGGACAGCGCCCGAACCATGCTCCTTGTCTGCGGCACGATGACGATGCTTCGCGTCTTTGCGACGCTGACGGACTTCCTGCCTGATGCGATGCGTCTCCCGCTGACGACGCTGCTGGAAGTTACGACGGGCGCGGTGACAATCGCGAACCTGCCGGCACCTCTGCCTTTGCGGATTGCTCTCCTGTCCGCAGCGACGGGTTTCGGCGGCTGCGCGGTCATCATGCAGAACCGCGCGCTGTACCCGCAAGGATTGATGCGGCTGGGTGAACAGCTGGCGTGGCAGGCGCTGCACGGCGTGATTTCGGGGGCATTGGCGCTGGGAATCGCGCTGCTGGTGCTGAGCGCGGGCGGAAATTTGTAACAGAAAATTTGTGATGGATAGCTGAAAGAATCCGGATTACAGCTTGTCAACTGGGGAAAAAGCAAGTATAATATATTCTGCGGAGTTCTGCGAAATTCTCCGCATCAGCAAAAAAAGAAACCCGTCGGCTTCGGCGGAATTGAAGGAGTACCCAGAAAAAATGAAAAAACAAAATGCAGCGATTTGGTGCGCCCTGCTGCTGATTGCCTTGCCCATTGCAGTGCTGCTGCTTGTGCCGTCGCCTTCCGCGCGGATTGTGGACGTGGTGCAGCCGCTGATGGAGTCAGAAGAGATTGATTATTGGAATCCCGACATCTTCTTCCTGACGAAATACGGCTTGACCGCTGCTGTCAGCGTTCTGTGCGGTTTGGTGCTGACGCTGCTGTGCTCGCGCAAGCGCCTCCCGCTGGACACCCGCGCGGCGATTTGCACGGTTGGCGGCTTTGGGGCATTGGTGGGCGCACGCGTGCTGTATATGCTTGCCCGGTATTCGTACATCATGGTTGATTTGGGCGGCAGCTCGTTCTTCTGGCAGTTCTGGCAGGGCGGTTATACGCTCTATGGCGGCATCCTCGGCGGCATGGGCGCGATTGCGCTGTATGCGAAACTGACGAAGCAGAAAGCGCTGCCTCTGCTGGACGCGGTGACGCCCGGCGCGCTGCTGGCGCTGTGCGGTCTGCGCCTTGCCGAGGGTTTCACGGGGCAGGGCTTCAGCAAACAGATGGATGATATCTGCTGGTACTTCCTGCCTTTCCAGAATGAGGACGGGCAGATGCTGGTTTGGGCATATGAAGCCATCGTTGCGGCAGTCGCACTCGTGATTGTGCTGGTGCAAGGGCGCAGGCAGAAAATTGCCGGGCGGACGCTGGAAACCGGGTTGACCATCATCAGCGTGATGCAGGTGCTGCTCGATTCGTGGCGCGCGGATGAGCTTATCCGCTTCGGCTTTGTCCGACTGAATATGCTCATGGCGGCGCTGACGCTGGCGGTGCTGCTGGCATCACGCCTGACCCGCTGCATCCGCCGGGATGGGCTGAAAGGAATCAGCATTGCGCGCATCGTGATGCTGCTGCTTGGCGCGGGCGTGTGCATCGCCGTGGAATTTGCGCTGGACAAGTCTGCCATCAACAACGGAATACTTTATGGGGTGATGATGCTCGCGCTTGTGCCGATGTTCATCGCCGTGCTGCTGGATGACGGCCGCATTCAGACCGCCGAAGAAAGGAAATAAGCCATGCAGGTGACGCAACCGAACGAATTTTACAAGGGTCTGCCGAAAGAGGACGTATTCTTCGTCAAGGACGACCAGAACAACCCCGTCGGCGAGGGATTCCTGATTTATCAGTATCAGCCGACGATTTTCCCTTCGCGCCCGGTCAACATCTATTTCAGCATGACCAGCAAGCCGGAAGGCGAATACTGGCTGCTGGGGTCGCTTGCGGCGCGCGCGCGGCAGCTGCGCAATCAAGCGCCCGGTGCGGCGGCACGGCTGTACACAGCCGTGGATGTGCAGGACGAGCGCCAATTGGCGTTTTATGAGCACAACGGCTTCAAGATGGATTACACCGAGGATTTGGTGCGCCTGAACGACCCTGACGAAGTGCCGCAGCTGTTCAACTGCTCGTGCATCACGCTTCCGCTCAACACCGTGCAGGAGCAGATGGATTTGGTGTCGCGGATGCGCGGCGCCGGGTTCAGCTACTTTGACCACGGCTTCCTGCTTCAGCAGATGAATCGGCAGAATTTCGCCGCGCTGGGCATCCTGTATGGGTCGAATCTGGTTGGTGCGTGCGTCGCCGCGGGGCAGTACACGTCGGCGGAGGTTATGGGGCTGTATATCGTGCCGGAGTTCCAGCGCAAGGGCTTGGGCACGCGTTTGCTCCAGCAGACGAAACAGGCGCTGGCGAGCACGGGCGTGACGGATTTGACGATGCGGGTGATGAGCGACAGCGAGCCGCAGGTGCGCTTGGTGCAGCGGTTCCGTGCGGAATTGGTGGAACACACGAGTGTGTTCCCCTCAATGCAGATTTAAGAGGGGCGTGGCGATTGCTCTCTTGAATGGCTTCGCGGTGTACGCTTTTGTGACATTATGGTCATGTTGCAGGGGGAATCGCCTCCGCGGAGGCGACCAAAGGGCTTTCCGATCACCCTTTGGAAACCTTCGGTGCGCACACTCCTGTTTATTGGTTTTGACCGAAAGTTTTTAGTTAAGGCACTACCGCACAATTCGTCGGCAGCGCTGGCGATGCCTTTTCTGCCATCTGCGGCATGCAAATTCCTCGATTTACCGCCAGTAAACCTTCGGAATTTGCATTTGCATCTGACAAAAAATGCATTCGCCATCGCACCAACTCATTTGTGCGGTATTACCTTAGTGTGCCTTTCGTTCCCTCAATAAACACTACCATATAATAACATCCGGAGGCGAAGGCGAAGGGGTCAAGGGGGCGACCGCAGACTTCGTCTGTTTTCATTGCCCCCTTGTCGCCTCCGCAGAGACGAAATTCCTGCGTAAACACACGAATGCAGTATAAAAAAGTTACCAACTCAATCGCGCAAAAAGGTCAAGGGAGAACCTCCCTTGTAAGGAGAAAGCATCATGGGCATTGTGTCGCTGAAAGACTACCGCTGGGATGGCAGCAAGAAGCTCGAATTGAAGGACGCGGAGACGGGCGCGCCGGAGTTCGTGGATAAAAAGACGCTCAAGGCGCAAACGATGGAGAACCTTGCGGAAGCGGCGGCACTGCAGGATAAACTCTATGCGCAGGGGCGCGAGGGCATCCTGATTGCCATTCAGGCGCGTGACGCGGCGGGCAAGGACAGCCTCATCAAAAAGGTGTTTGGGCAGCTGAACCCGGCGGCGCTGGAAGTCGCGGCATTCAAAGCGCCCAGTAAGGAAGAACTCAGCCATGATTATCTCTGGCGTATCATCCGCACCGTTCCGCCGCGCGGGAAAATCGGCGTGATGAACCGCAGCCACTACGAGGATGTGCTTGTGACGCGCGTGCACCACATGGAGAAGGGCTATGCCATGCCGCCGCGCGTGACGGAGGACCCGGATTTCTACCCCAAGCGTTATCGGCAGATTTGCAATTGGGAACAGTACCTTTACGAGAACGGATACCGCGTCGTCAAGGTGTACCTGAACGTCAGCCGTGACGAGCAGAAGCGCCGCTTCCTTGATAGGCTGGAACGCGAAGATAAGCACTGGAAGCTCTCGGTGGATGACATGCGCGAACGCCGCCTGTGGAAGCAGTATGACGAAGCGTTCGAGGATGCCATCAATGCGACCGCGACGAAGGAATCCCCATGGTACGTCCTTCCGGCGGATGACAAGTGGTTCACGCGCTACCTGATGAGCGAAATTCTGCTGGATGTGCTGATGGATGTGAACCCGGATTATCCGCCGCTTGATCCGGCGGAAGCCGCGAAAGTTCCGACAATTCTGGCAGAGCTGGAGAATGGCGAATAATCAGCACAAAGTGTATTTTTTGTGGATTTCAAGGGAGAAATATGGAAGTACACATTTTGGTGTGTGCAAACCGGGTTGATTTTATGGGAAAGGCGCGGTATGATGAAGGACGTGCAGGGCGCAATGCCTTGCACGCAACGCCCGAAGGCAGATGCCTGAAATACAAAAGCATACAGCAATACGCTTTATGCGGCTCCTGCACAACGCCGTAGATTTCTCTCTTCCATGCTTCCCCGTCTACCCGATTCGTGGGCTGACGGGGATTCTTTTACTATAATGATACTATTTCCGAATTCACCTGCGCCTTTTCCGCACTGGAAATAGTATAAAGGCACCACCGCACAATTCGGCGGCGCGTCTGACGATGTCTTTTCCGCCATCTGCGGCATGCAAATTCCTCGATTTACCTCCAGTAAACCTTCGAAATTTGCATTTGCATCTGACGAAAAATTCATTCGTCAGCCGATCACCTCATTTGTGCGGTGTTACCTAAAAATCATGTTTTTAAGCAATCGCATCCGATTGAACAAAAACCCACGACTTTTCCTGCAAAAGCAAGAGGATTTTTCGCGGTTGATGGCGAATTAAAACGATTCGGACTGCACCTCGCTGTGGAAAAAACGGCAGAGCGCGCAGAACGAAAAACCAATCATTTTCCGGGCGCTTTCGCTGGTGGTGGCGGCGAAAAGCCCGACGGACGAGGTACTGGAATGGAAACAAACACCTATTATTATGCGGGCATTGACATCGGTTCTACCACCGTCAAGCTGGTGCTGCTGAACGAAGCGGGAGAAATGGTCTGGGGCGAATATCGCCGCCACTGCGCGCATACGCAGGAGACGCTGGCGGAGATGATGCGGGAAGCGCGGAAGAAACTCGGCGCGTGCCGCGTGAAGGTGCGCATGACCGGATCGGGCGCAATTTCGCTGGCGGAAGCGCTGCGCGTCGGGTTCGTACAGGAGGTCGTTGCGGTGGCGGAAGCGCTGCAGAAGGCCGCGCCGCAGACCGACGTCGCCATCGAATTGGGCGGCGAGGACGCGAAGATTATCTATTTCACCGGCGGATTGGAAGAGCGCATGAACGGCGTGTGCGCGGGCGGCACGGGGTCTTTTATCGACCAGATGGCGGCGCTGCTGAAAACCGATGCGCCCGGCTTGAACGAACTGGCAAAGCACTATCATGAGCTGTATCCCATTGCGGCGCGCTGCGGCGTGTTTGCCAAGAGCGACATTCAGCCGCTGATTAACGAGGGCGCGGCGCGTGAGGATCTGGCGGCGTCGATTTTTCAGGCGGTTGTGAACCAGACGATTTCCGGGCTGGCGTGCGGCAAGCCGATTCGCGGGCATGTGGCGTTCTTGGGCGGGCCGCTGCACTTCCTGTCCGAACTGCGGCAGGCGTTTGTCCGTACCCTGCACCTGACGGAGGAAACGGCGATTGTGCCGGACAATTCGCACCTTTTTGCGGCGACGGGCGCGGCGATGGCGGCGCTTTCGGGCGACGAGGACGAAGCTGTTCCGATGGACAGCCTGCTCGAACGCCTTGAGCACGGCGTCATGCTGACTTTCGGCTTGAAGCACCTGCCGCCGCTGTTCCGCAATCAGGAGGAATATGCGGCGTTCAACCGCCGCCACGCACAGGCGAAGGTGCAGCGCGGCGATTTGGCAACGTATTCCGGCAAGTGCTATCTGGGCATTGACGCGGGTTCGACGACGACGAAAGTCGCGCTGATTGGCGAAAAGGGTGAATTGCTGTACAGCTACTACGCGGGCAATTCCGGCAGCCCGATTGAAACGGCGCGCACGGCGATGCGCGAGCTGATGGAGAAGATGCCCGACACGGCGGTGATTGCGCGCTCCTGCTCTACCGGCTACGGCGAAAGCCTGCTGAAATCGGCGTTCCGGCTTGATGACGGCGAGGTGGAGACGATTGCGCACTGCACCGCGGCGGCGTTCTTTGACCCGAAAGTGGACTGCGTGCTGGACATCGGCGGGCAGGACATGAAGTGCATCAAGCTGAAAAACGGCTCGGTGGACACGATTCTGCTGAATGAAGCGTGTTCGTCCGGCTGCGGCAGCTTCTTGGAGAACTTCGCAAATTCGATGGGCTACACAGCGGAAGGATTCGCAGCGGAAGCCCTCTTTGCGCCCGCCCCGGTTGATTTGGGAACGCGCTGCACTGTGTTCATGAACTCCAACGTCAAGCAGGCGCAGAAGCAGGGCGCGACGATACAGGACATCAGCGCGGGTCTGGCGTGTTCGGTCATCAAGAATGCGCTGTTCAAGGTCATCAAGCTCGCTGATCCGAAGGAACTGGGGCAGCATATCGTCGTGCAGGGCGGCACGTTCCACAATAAGGCGGTGCTGCGTGCGTTCGAGCAGCTTGCAGGCGTGGAGGCCGTCTGCCCGGATATTTCCGGCATGATGGGCGCGTTCGGTGCGGCGCTGATTGCGCGCGACCGGGCATCGGGCAGCGATACACCCTCCTCTACCCTGCCGATTCAGGACATTCTGGGCTTGCAGTGGCAGACGCGGACGGCGCGCTGTCAGGGCTGCACGAACCACTGTATGCTGACGGTCAGCCTCTTCCCCGGCGGACGGCGGCACATCACGGGCAACCGCTGCGAAAAGGGGCTGGGCAAAACCGCAGCGGGCGAAAAAGGCCCGAACGTGATGGCGTACAAGCTCAAGCGCATGTTCGACTATCAGCCGCTGACCGCCGAACAAGCCACGCGCGGCGAACTGGGCATTCCCCGCGTGCTGAACATGTACGAGAATTTCCCGTTCTGGATGACGCTGCTGACGAAGCTGGGCTTCCGGGTGGTGCTGTCCCCCGCGTCCAGCCGCGCGATTTACGAGAAGGGCATGGAGTCCATCCCGTCGGAAAGCGAGTGCTATCCGGCGAAAATGGCGCACGGGCATGTGCAGTGGCTGATTGATCAGGGCGTCGGGACAATCTTCTATCCGAGCGTGTTCTACGAGCGGCAGGAGGATATGAAGACCCAGAATCACTTCAACTGCCCGATGGTCGTGGCGAATCCGGAGAATATCGCCAACAACGTCGAGGATGTGACCGAAGGGCGCGTGCGGATGCTTAAACCGTTCCTCGCGCTGACCAGCGAAAAGACGGCGGCGGACACGCTTGTGCGCTTTTTCCGCAAGACCTTCAATATCCCGGAGCAGGAGGTGCGCGACGCGGTTCACGCGGGCTGGGACGAGCAGCAGTGTGCCAAGACCGACGTGCGCGCCGAGGGTCTGAAGGTGCTGCAATGGATGGAGGAAAACCATCGGAAGGGCATCGTGCTGGCGGGTCGCCCGTATCACGTTGACCCGGAAATCAACCACGGTATGCCGGAGCTGATTGCGTCCTATGGGCTGGCGGTGCTGACTGAGGACAGCATCCCCGCTTCCTTCCACGGTGAGCATCCCCTGCGCGTGAGCGACCAGTGGGTGTACCATTCCCGCCTGTATGTGGCGGCGCAGTTTGTCAGCCAGCGGGATGATTTGGAGCTGATTCAGCTCAACTCCTTCGGCTGCGGACTGGACGCCGTGACGACCGATCAGGTGGCGGAAATTCTGGAACGCTGCGGCAAGCTGTATACGCTCATCAAAATTGACGAGGTGAACTCGCTGGGCGCGGCGCGCATCCGCGTGCGTTCCCTGCTGGCGGCGATGGCGCAGCGCGAAAAGCGCGGCATCGTGGCGCATCCTGTGCCTGCGACGTATCATCGCGTGGAATATACCCGCGACATGCAGAAGAAGGGCTACACCATTCTTGCGCCAAACATGTCGCCGATTCATTTCCGTCTGCTTCAGCCGGTGCTGGAGAAGCATGGGTATCACATCGTCATGCTGGAAAACGATACCCGCTCCGCGATTGATACGGGCCTCAAATTCGTCAACAACGACGCCTGCTATCCGTCCATCATCACCGTCGGGCAGATGATGGAAGCCGTGCTGTCCGGCAAGTACGACACCGATCGCCTTGCTCTTGCCATGACGCAGACGGGCGGCTGCTGCCGCGCAAGCAACTACGTCGGTTTCATCCGCCGCGCGCTGGCGAAAGCCGGTCTGGGGCATATCCCGGTTATCTCCATTAACGCCAACGGCATGGAAACGAACGAGGGCTTCCACTTCACCCTGCCGATGCTCATCGGCGCGGCGCAGGCGATTGTTTTCGGCGATTTGCTGATGCGCTGCCTGTATCGGGTGCGCCCCTACGAAATCGAGGCGGGCAGCGCCAACCGGCTGGCGGAGACATGGTCGCAGAAGATCATCGACCATCTGGTGAACGGCACGGGCCGCTACGGCGACCTCTGCCAGCAGTTAGTGGACGACTTTGACCATCTGCCGATTCACGAGGACATGAAGAAGCCGCGTGTGGGCATCGTCGGCGAAATTCTGGTGAAGTACATGCCCGTGGCGAATAACCATCTGGTCGATTTGCTGGAAGAAGAGGGCGCGGAAGCCGTTGTGCCCGACCTGATGGACTTCATGAACTACTCCGTTTACAACGGCAAGTTCAAGCACGAGTATCTGGGCAAGGGCTGGACAAGCGAAGCGAGCGCGGTACTGGGCGTGAAGGGCATTCGCGCCCTGCGGCGCCCCGCGTTGAAGGCTTTGGAAAAGTCCAAGCGCTTTGAACCGCCGATGCATATTGAGCAGATTGCTGAGCTGTCCGACCCGTTCCTTTCGCAGGGCAACCAGTACGGCGAAGGGTGGTTCCTGACGGGTGAAATGGCGGAACTGCTGCTGACGGGCGTGCCAAATATTGTGTGTATTCAGCCGTTTGCGTGCTTGCCGAACCATGTGGTGGGCAAGGGGGTTATCAAGCAGCTGAAAAAGAAGTATCCGCAGGCGAATATCTGCGCGGTGGACTTTGACCCCGGCGCGAGTGAGGTAAATCAGCTCAATCGCGTGAAGCTGATGCTTTCCGCCGCGCGGAAAAACATGGAGCAGGCAGCAAAAGAAGAATAAACACGCGGAAGGAGTATGGGAAAAGCGACCAACTCAATCGCGCGAAAGGGGTCAAGGGGGAAATTCCCCCTTGCGGAGTCCAGAGGCAGCGCCTCTGGTGGGGTTT
>UMJB01060183.1_pt1 | contig 12474 bp, 6 predicted proteins | sample 1965961 | NCBI WGS metagenome assembly UMJB01 (sample SAMEA4836139, study PRJEB28245) | human gut metagenome | biome: gut microbiome; material: fecal sample | place: Denmark | collected 2008
GGTTACAGAAACTGTTGTTCCGTCATGCACAACGCCAACGGCATTTGTGTTTCTGTCCATGTGGGCGAAATGGATTTATATATCCGTTTCTGGGAATACAGTTGTGGTGTTGGCAGCATCCCCGACTGGAGCATTATCATTGTGCGCGGCAACTTCAAACGAAACCAGCAAGAAAATCTGAAAGACCTTGCCCGCTTCTTCAAGGAGTACGCCCCACGCTATGGTTACAAATACCTCTGCACCGAGGGTGATGACTACAAGTATTATCAGACCCTTGGTCTGAAACTTATCCATAAAGGATTTTTCAGACAATATAATTATGGGTTGCCGTTAAAGGAGCTAAAAATATAACTATTAAAAAATATTATTAGGAGAGTTTTTGAATCTCCTAATAATATTTTTTATGCAACAAATAGTATCTAAGCTAGACTATTTATTTCTCTGTAAATCATATAAAAAATCATATAGCGAGTTTGCTACGACCTTCGCTAAAGGAGTAGGAACGCCATTGCTAATAATTTTGAACTTTGCTGAAAGTCGTCCAGGACCAAAACAATATTTATCATCTACACCTTGTATTCTTAATGCTTCACGAACAGATAATCTCCTATTATTATATGGATGAAGAAAGATTTCATTATTACCAAAACATGTTGTTGGACTATAACGATAACGATGTAATCTTTTAAATGATCTGCGTTTTGTATCCCCTTCGTAAATTTCCTTTTTCTTTTCTGAATTTTTAATAAGTTCAAAATATTCTATTCCATTAGGCATATTTACCGCATTATCTAAACAGCTTTGGACACAGAGTTCGTATGGTATGCTTTCTGGCTTTATCACATTTATTGTGCCATAAGGAATCATTGAAGGCCAGTCATATTCTTTTTCTGCATTTGGAAATTTAGCTTTTGGCCAAGGAAAATCTATTGATGTTACATTATCAATAGATGGTGTACGTGTAACCAATGGAGTGAAGCAGTCTTTACGAATTCCAATTATGAACACCCTTTTTCTATATTGAGGTACTCCGTAATAAAGCGCATTCAATATTTGTCTATCAATATAATAATCATCACAAATACTATTTAACAATAAAGTATCTAGTATTCTTTTCTGCTCTTTGCGCATAAGTAATCCTACCACATTTTCCATAACAAAGAACGAAGGTTTCATCTTACGTATTCTATTATAGAAAACTTGTGTCATTTTCCCACGTTCACCATTAAAGCCTTTTCCATTTCCATTCATTGTAAAATCTTGACAAGGAGGTCCTCCAATTATACCCCATAAATTTGGAACACCATTGGGAAAAGCCATATCAATTATAGCTTTAGGAGATAAATCTGTTAAAGATTCAGTTGTACTAATTGGACAGAATCTTTCCTTATGAGCTTTTGCCCATGAAAATAAGCCTTCATCATGCAGTTGTGCAAACACTTTATCATATTCATTTGCAAATACGACATCAAACCCAGCACTTATAAAACCCATATCCATAAATCCCCCACCTGAAAAAAAAGAAATAATAGGTATTCTTTCTTTTTTTATATTTATTGTGTTATAATTCATAAACTAATGTATTTTCAGTTACTTTATAGGTGTAATTATTTGCTAATGAAGAAGTACGGATCACATTAATAAATACCAATTTTTTCCCAATATAACCATAATAATCATCAATTGGATACACACCAATTCCAGAAATATAATATGTGATATCCCCATTTTGTAAAATATACATATTTGAACTAGAGATCCTCTTAACATAACCACATATTGTTCTGTATATCAATTCGTCCGATTGAATCATATAATTACAAATATGCCTGCAAGAGCAATAGCCACACCTATCTTTATCCGGTTTTATTAAATCTTCAAATTGACGTGCATTTATTGCATTGTTTAATTTAACAATTCTTTCTGCAACGTCTTTTACAAGAGCTTTGCTTAATTCCTCATCATAAACTATATCAAAAAGCTGTCCTTCAATATCTATTAGTTTCAATGACCGTATATTTCCTAAGGACAGATGTACACACATAGCAGCATAAAGATGCAATTGAACAATATATTCCAACTTCAGATTACCATCTTCATCTACCACCCGACCAGACTTGTAATCGATAATATCGATATTTCCAGAATCAATTATCATCTTGTCTACAACTCCTGAGAGTCCTATATCCTCACAAACAATTGGCTTTTCCGAAACTATCTTGATATTTGTAGATTCTAATAAAAAATCTGTTTTTTTCTCGTGTATAGTAATTGCATATCTTATAGCTTTATTTCTTTTATCGTAATCATTAATTTTAGGATTTAATAAAGTAGGATAACTTTCAATTAGTTTTTTTTTCTGCTCATTAACAAGTTGCTCCCATATTTCCATCATTTCTCTTGGAGTAGATAATGTGCCTTTTGAGGCTAATTCATAAATTTTATGTATGATTGTTCCAAGAATCGTATTTTTGTGAGGAGGCAAAAAATAAGTATTATCACCTAATGTATATAATACCTTTTGAAGAAGAACCTGATATGCACATCCATTACAAATCCATGAGAAAGAGCTTGGAGACAAAGTCTTAATATGAACTTTGTCCCAAGTATCATCAATATGTGGTATCTTGATAAATCTCATATCAGATATTTTGTTGTATTTGAATATACTCGTAACAATTACTTATTCTCCGAAGCAAATTAAATGTGTCAATTGTTATAACATTTGAACTATCCCATTTTGCATTACAAATAAGAGATGCTTCAAAAACTGCATCAGCAAGTATTTGGGTCTCTGCAACACCCTCCCATAGCGGATGCGAAGCAAAAACTGGCTTCCTTTTCCCTTCTGTATCATACATATATGGTATCCCATTATTTGTTTTAGCTATTTGATATGGATTAGTACTATAAAATCCTTCATTTAGCGACTTCAATAATGTCTCTGCCAACTCAGACCAGCCCTTTAATTCTGGTGTATTGAATTTACCATCTGCACCTGCCTTATAATTATTATCACACATTACACGAAACAGAGCAATACCCAAACGCCAATCAAGTAAACCATGATAAGGCATGTTTTTATAAGATTTCAAACATTTATAACATGAAGAATCACATTCTTTAATATGTTCATCGCTTAACATCTGCTTAAAATACAAATCCATTCCATTCAGTATTCTGTCTCTATAATCAAGGAAATTCAAACAGAAATCAGCGACAAAACCTGAACCGTTTATCTTTTCATCAGCAAGACACACTTCACCCAAATTTCCTGTCTTTGAAAGAACCTCAACAACGTCTATTTCGGTTGGGTCTATATCAAGTTTTGATGCTATTGCTCTCTGGATGAGGAATGATAAAGTATAATATGCAGCTCTTACCCCTTGTGTTCTAAAATCCAATCTATTATTAACACAATGGAAAGGTTCAAGAATCAATCCTTCCACCCTATTTGCAGGAGACAATGTTATCACATTCGTTATTTTTTGTGCTGCCAAATGAATCGTTTCCAACCTATTACCCAATGGTGTAATATATGTTTTAACATCTTTGTCATCAGGAGGTAATAGCGTTACATTGCCATTTAATATATTGGGACTATCCGTACCATTATAAATGGGATTTGCAATCCATTGTTTTGCCAAAGACCGAATCCTAGTTCCGTTCAAATTATAGCTTACACTACATTCACGACCTTCAATTTCCTTATCACTTATTCGCCACGTTTTACCGTTTCTAAATAACGAAAGAGAGACATTCATATCATCAAAGACTTTAACTATAGGACGTTCTGAATTCTCCATGCAAATACCATTACGCTTTACTATAATTTCAGAATCATCTTTTTGATCAAAACCTTTCGAAAGACTTGTAATAAATGATGCAGGTGTACAAATCGTTTTGGAAGTCATTGGTGACATGCAGTAATCGCAGACTACACCTTGAGTATTTGGATTACGATTGTCTGTTACAATACACTTGCAGCTAGGATTGCTACATTCCCATAATGTCATCCTTAAAGGAAATATAGGAGCATTTGCATTACCTTTTGTCTTGATACACCCTTGACCATTGATTCCTATTCCATACACTATTGATGATTGAGAAAAACCAATAGATGTAAGAATATGTTTATCCTTTGTGATAGAAGCGCCAGGGGCAAAAGCTGTAATAGCTTGATCTATTGGACGTGAAACTGAAGCAATTTCTTCTTTTACCACATTTCCTTCAGTATATTGCAAACTATGATATAAGAGTCGATCTCGTGTCGGCATTCCATACATTGGCAATACACCACCTTCAGCCAAACATTCCGCAAGCATATCAGCAACAATAGATTGGTCTGTTACAGTTCGATCCATTTGCATTATCAAGCAATTTTTATTAGTAATATCAGATACATATTGAACTAACTTTGAAACAAGATTCTTGTCATTGGTTAACAAAGTGGCTATATGGTACAGCTTATCTAAATTTGTTGTATTACATAACCAACTTTGCACATAATCTTTTATGGCCCCTACATTATCTATCCATCCTTGCCGTGTACCAAATTCGCCATGAGTGTTGCCATCTAAGCGGACATTAGACTCATCGGAATAAGACTTGAACGCATAATACAACACTTCCTTTGCATATAACCTTTGCAGAATCTCTAACTGATTCATCGACAAAAAAGGAGTAGGAGGTTGATCACCAGTTATCTGATGAGGGTTTAGAAAATAATGTTCATCATGACTGCGACCTCGACATAGGGTCAAAATCATAGAGTAAGCCTGTCCTCGACGACCTCCTCGTCCTACTCTTTGTTGATAATTAAATCGCTGAGGAGGCATATTTGTTAACATAACACCCTGTAATGGACCGATATCAACCCCAACCTCCATGGTAGTGGTTACACTCAAGACATCAATAGAACGAACTTTTTCTATGTATTCTGCATGAGCAGAATTTTGATCGATTCTTACAATATCGCGAAATTCCATCTGACGTTCACTTTGATTATCGGTCTGCCCTGAAAGTTCCTCACTATGTAATCTACAAGCAGGACGATGTTTAACAATATTAATCATTAAGTCCGTTTGCCTGCGCAGTTCATCAATAGTAATGGTATGTATTTCATCCAAATGTTGAAAACAACCGGTACAAATTCCTGCCGATTTATTTAGATGTACACGACCACACTTAGGGCAAATATAACCAATTTCATTTGGCAAAACTCCACGAATCAATAATGCATGAGGTTGCAAAAACATTTGTTGATTGCCTGTTAAGGCAAGATAATCCAGAACAGCTTGCCCCAGTATGTTGGGAACCTTTGTTTGCCTTCCATTCTGTCTTACATATGGTATTCGATACTTATCACAACACGAATAAATATACCTTCTAATAGGAGATTTCGCTTTCAAATTTTGAAAATTCGCATCACTGTCTGTAGGAAATATATCATAAGGGTTATTTGTATATCGGTATGAATTACCAATTAATCGAATAACAGAATTGACTATTTCCATAAATACATCCGATGAAATATCAGCTAAACCTGAATTAGTAAGTATACCATGAATCCTATTTTCATCCCTTAGTACAGTAACCCATCCAATACCAGCACTTTCAGCATTATAATGCAAACGTCCGAATAGCACATGCATAACATTTTGAATAATGGCACTTCCAACTTTTCTATTAACATCTTGTTTCAACAATGGAGATGCATTGTTATCTATCTCATACCACATTACCGGACTAGCGGTCGGTGTTTCCTCAAAATGCTGATTCGCAGAGTTGCAACCAGCAGGATTTGTATATAATTCTCTAAAAGCTTTATAAATAGGCGAATCAATGCAATTATTCGTATTTATTAATTGTTCTACAGGAATAGTTTTTTCCAAAATGTTTTTTACCTCGGCAATCTCGTCGTCTATGGTATTAAGTGTACGTTGAGCACTACGTATCTCGCGTGATGTTGCATTAGGATTATCAAGTGTTGTTTTAGCCTCATTCTTATCAGTCAAAAGTTCATCAAGATAATTTCGTTTTGCTTCATAATCTATACTTGGATCAAGTGTACATTCTTCTACAATGATATCGCGCATTAAATCTGTATATTGATTACGCTCAATGCTATTAGCTACAACAGCAGCATCTTGACGACTATCAGCAAATGTCACAAGCTTACGATTATGTGCAGTAGGCAACTGGTAGAACAATTCGCGAGCATATAACTGAGTGACTTTATTGAAACCAGTTCGGAATCCTCTAAGAGGTGAGCGGAATGACCTTCCAAATCTGTCTGTAGCGCAATGTGGACAATGGCAAGGTAATGCAGGAGCTTTGATAGCTGCATCAATATTTTGTTCTCCATCCAAAGCTTCCACAGTATATAAAAAGCCTCTGATGCCGGAATGTTGTTCTCCATCTTGAGCGATAGTAACGTGTCCCGTTTTTTCATCCAAGAAAGCAAGTTGCCAGTGACAACTTAAGTTTTCTCGATTTTCATTAAAACTTATTTTATGTTGTAAACCGACACCGACTTCTTGTAACATTCTATCAACATCACGAATACTTGACGGTACTGGATAGAAAATTGCAAATTCGTGATAATTTCGTTTCTCTACCATAACCTGGCTCTGTCGCTCAGGTAAATCTTCTAGATTAGAACTAGTCGGCAATATATCTGTCTTCCACATACCTTGTTCTCTATAAGCATGTCGTTTGCCTCCATAAAACAATGTACCACATTGTTCGCAGTAAAGCAACTCCAACACACGCTTGTCTCCATCTATCTCATAAGAATGGGCATGAAGCTTACCTACCGGCCTCCCTTTCTCCTCATCATACTTCTCAAGCGTAGCCCATAATCCATCTATGTTTCGATAGAATAAATGGAAACGAAAACGCTGCATAGGTCCACAATCTACCTTATCAAATATATCATATAACCCCCGAATTATTACTAAACCTTCGGCGGCCTTCACAGATTCATCCTTCATATTACCAAAAAGATAGTCTACAAAATACCGTCCTAACGCATTTGCAGATTCTGGTTCACCTTTCCCTTTAGAAAATGGAATGGCCCTGTTATGCCCCAGTTCTTTTAAATCAAAGGTGTCTGACAAACGTTTAGCTATGGACAATTCATCGGATGCAAAGACATGGAGCAACTGTGCCAATCCATCAGTATCAGGCAATTCACAATGTGCATAGGTTGCTAATGATAAAGCTACGTTAGAACAAACCTCATCTACACGATTTTTAATTTCAGCCTTAGTCTGATACTCTTCAAAACACGAGGGGTTCTCGTAAAACAAATCATAAATTCTAACAAATGGCTCTGTTGGAAGAACACTGTTATAACTTTGTACAGTTTGCATATAATGCCCTTCAACAACATTATCTGCAGTAAACTCGGTTCCAAAGAAGTCCTTTAAAAATTTCAAACTTTCATTTCTCTTTGTGCCAGTGACTTCAAGAGATGCTGAAGACGCAAGAATTCTTAACTGAGGGCTATCTGGTGATAGACCGAGTCGATTAAGCAACAAGCGAATAAGATAGGCGGTTTCTGTACCTGAAGTACCACGATTTAAATGCAACTCATCAATAACAAGATGAAAAATATGTGATGAACTTTTTGCCAACCACTGTCGAGTCTTTTCTATAATTGGATTGTCCACCTCTCGCATCAACATCATTGCCAACATAGAATAATTGGTAATCAGAATATCGGGAGGTGTCTGTTGCATGTCGAATCGTGAACGCATTTCTGATGAAGCAATGCCATCCTTGCCACATATCATTTGTGAAATGGTGCGTCTTACCTCATATTTCTTTTTATTTTTTCTTTGTTGTTCTTCAGATAAATTAGAATCAAGAAGTTTTAATGTATCGTCTGTCATTTTGTCTAATGCATTCATAGAAGACAACAAACTTTGATAGATTCGACGATTCCTATCTGTTTCTCCAAACTTTGGATAACCAGGCGTTGGCGTAGCACCATTATAACGTCCAAAAAAGATGCGATTTCCGTGCAAACGCTCTGTCATCCACTTTTGTACTTCATCATTATCCAAAGCATCACGCAGACGAGTCATTTGATCTTCTACCAATGCATTCATAGGATATATTATAAGGGCTCTGACAGCCGCATCTCGTTTTTCATTAGGACGCTGCATAGCAGAAGATGCTAAATATCCGGGAGTTCCTTGTTCTGCTCCTTGCGGGAATTCAAATATATCCTGCATAAGCAACGGATTGCCATCATTCGCATTCCACCATCGGTTTGGAGTATATGCAACAGGCTGTTTCCATTCATTCTCCGCTTCTTGAATAATGCTCGCAAGCATAGGTAGTAAGAACGATTCTGTTTTACCGGAACCGGTACCAGAGGTGATAACACAATTTTTTCCTTCCAATGCTTTACGCAACATTTCTGCTTGATGCTGATATATCGGGTAATCCCCTTTTATTAATCCTTTAAGAATAAATTCCTTAAATATAGAAGATGACTCTTGATTCATCGTTGGGAGATCCTGCTTTCTTAACGATGAAATACGCAGCTTTTCACCATTATCCAATTCAACATTCTTATAAGCAGGTAATGGTTCTATCCAAGGCTCACGAGCCGCAACTTGATCTGTTCGTAATAACTCTTCACGTTCTTCTTCAATACTTTTATATCGTGTTCCAAATGCGGTCTTTACATAAAGGATAAAATTATCCTTTATCTCCTTATACGCATATATTGGATCAATAAGATATTTTGCCATAATACATCATAATTTAAATTTGTCCTAATTTTTTTAAGATTGTATCCGGACTACTTGCACTTGCATCTGTACAAGGATTTACGCCAATATTATAAGCCCGACTACCCAAAGTTGACTCAGGAGTTTGTCCTGTCAACATTGTCAATGCTCTAGCATAAAGTAAAGGTAATCTTAACTGTTGAGGCATACTAATTTGTGCCCGTTCTTTATCATAAATAAGAACTTTCGCATCTGCATACCTCATTCCGATAAAATGTCCCCAGTATTTATCAACTTCTTTCATTTGCCCATCATGAATCAATACAGAAACTTCATCTTTAGTACCCGGAAAGAAAATTACAAAATCCTTATTTTTGTCAAAGTTTCTTTTATCTATCTCCGCATTAGACAGATACCTACCCAATTTCAATTTTTCAGGATACAATTCAGCCATTCTTTTATAATCTATTGCACGAAAGCTTTTAACCATAAACAAATCTCTTTCTACACCATTAGAAGTTATTTCTTCAATATACTCTTCAACTGAGGGCAATGTTTCAAGCAATGCATTAGAATAGATATTATCTTGATACTTAAGATTTAACTTCTCTGCTAACTTTTTAAACGAATCTCTTTCCTCCGCATAAAGATAAATGGTTTGAGGCATCAAACTATTGTCCTCACATTTTATTTCTAATTCATATTGATATTGTAATTGATACCTTTCTATCTCTTTAATAAGGGATATGGTTCTACCACCAGACAACAGGCATTTATATTTCCTTTCAATACATTTGCGACGTACAATATTCCTTCCATCTGCGCCTGGCAAAATATCTCTCTTATATTCTGGGACAAGTAATATTAAAGTAGGGTGATTTGCCGTTATACACAATCCATTTTCTGTATATGCATAATTTATATATCCCATTCGGAAATAATCTGCAAGCAAATTTTTTAGTGCAAATCTATCAGGTTGAGATTCTTTCCCTTTATCTTCCAATTCTGAAACAATACGGTCCCGAATGGATTTAATCCATTTCATATTCATCAGCCAACTATCTGTTTGATAAGAAGCCGATGTAATTGCATAGAGAAGATAATCTGTTTCTTTATATGTATTATTTACAATAGTCTTTATCGGAGCATCTTCCATTTGCTCCTTTAACAAAGACCAGTTAATCAAATTCTTATTAGCAACTTCATCAGGGAGTGTTAGTCCCAATGAAAATAGTTTTCCATTTGTTTTGCCCCATTTATCCAATTTTACTTCTTTAAAACTTTTCGGAAGAATAAAATCTGAAAATTTATATGTATGTCCATAAGGTATACGACTTTCATTACAATATAGTACAAACTCTGTATTTATACTTACAGATAATATCCAGACACTTTTCTTCTGATCATAAATCAACTCTTGTGAGTACCTATTTTCACTATTCACAGAAACTGCATATATTTTATCTTTTGCTACATCAACACCTGAAATTTCAAAATGTGCAGGGAATAAATTAGATAATAATATAACCTCCTGATTTTCTGCCGTCTTTACTTCGATATTATTCACGGATTTGCATTTCAAATCTGAATTAAAACGCAAATTATTACGCTGTGGCATTTCCATAATAGCGCAATTTATCCTATACAGACAATAGTTACCGCCTAATATACAATCAGAAACAAATTCAGCGGAATTTCCTTTGAGCCATTCCGTAAATAATTCTATTACATCTTTTCTTACAACAATAAAGTAAAACTTACCCTTGATAAATTCATTCGTTGCAATATATTTATTTTGATAGACTCTGAGAAGATAGTAATCAGAAACAACGAATCGACCTTTAATTGTTTCTAAATTCTCTTCATGTATCTCATATACACCATTTCTATCCTTAAAAATTCTATTGACTATATTATTTTCAATATAAAATGGACGATTAGCATATCCATCACTTTTGATATAAATTAAAGGTAAATCTACTTCTGAATTATCCGCAATAAAATGCATATCATCCATATCATCCATATCAGGACAATATAGATGAAATCCAAATTTTACTACTCGAGAATTTAGATCAAAATCCATCATTAATAATAGAGGATAATACGTGTTATCTGATTTAATCTTTATTCTTCCCGTATTGGGATCCCTCTCTTTTATTTTCGTTGTACCATCCCAATGATCGTATTCTTTACGTAGAACAGATATAAGATACTCTTTGAACTCTTTACCTACTAGCTGATTATATCTTCCAATTGATAATCCAATGTATTGATAATTCGTACGAAAGGCTGATAACAATCTATCATTTTCAATGTTAACTTTAGGGGCAAGACCTCCTTTTTCAAATATGATACAAAATTTTTGAAGGTGAGACGGTGATAGCAGACTCTCTTTCATCAGGGACCGTACATAATGTCTCCTTCCATTACCCGAAACAACTTGGCTTGATTTAAAAGCTAGAGATTCTGACTCAGCCCACTTATTAATGCAATTCCAAATTTCATCTAAAGCAATATCTTGCAAAAGATTCCCATCATTATTTGCTTTTTTATTTATGAACCCATTACTAAATAGAAATGGTAAAAGATGGCCATAATAATCATTCCCATGCAATTCAAGCGCATCGTTTTCACAAATTGGCATAATTAAAATAGCAATAATAGGAAGAAGATATTTATAATTATGTTCTTCCTTTGCCATATGTTTAAGAGCTAATAGTTTTTCTTTAAAATCCTCTATACTAGGGCACCTATCTTTTATATTAATCCAAAATTTACAAACAAAATCCCTTTTGATAAAATCGTCCTTAAATTCAGAGGCATATCGACCTTTTGCAATCTCCACATTTTCTTCTTTTGCAAAATCAACAAGATCTTGCAAAGTAATATGAAGTACAACTCTAGCATCTGAGTGTCTTTCAAAATAATATTTGTATATAAGTTCACTCCAAGCTGTATAATTCATACTCTCGATATTATTAATACCCTAAATAAAATTTTGAATACTCTTAAAAATATTTTATTTCATTTTTACCTAATTCAACTTTTGCAGCACCAGCTAGCAAAGCCACGAAGGGATTCGTAACTCATCTCTCCAATCAACCTTGGTGCTTTCAGCCAATCAAAATCTGCAAATACATAAACTCTTTTCATACCTTATTCTTTTTTGGATGCTCTTTCTCGTTTCTTAAGACTCAAATCCTGCAAGGCCTTCCCCATTGTATCTTCTTTTGCAAGCAGAAGGATATCATCATCTAGTTGAAGCGCATAAAGCACCCTGAGATAAATACCTATTGCCACTGTCGGTACACCTTTCTCTATACGTGAAACCGTAAGAGGTGAACAGGTGGCACGTTCGGCAACTTGGGCAATACTGAGATTTCTGCGTAATCTGGCCAGCCTGATCTGTTCTCCTACTATCTGCATCTTCTGCTCCAGCTTTCTTGGCAACTTGGTACCCATTGTACTTTTTGTCATAGCTCAATATATCATATAATATGCAAATATAGTAGTTTTACTTTATTTTATGATGTGTTACGGAGATAAATTTTTGAATTTATTCCTGTTGAAATCTGCTTTGGTCATATTATTGGGCGTTGGAGATATTAAATGCTATTATATTATTCATAAGGCTGATATTTTACAGATAACAAACAATATATTATTTATAGAAAGGTAGCAATAATTTGAACAGAAAAAGAAATAATACTTCCTTTTCTGTTCA
>UMJB01034814.1_pt1 | contig 12400 bp, 10 predicted proteins | sample 1965961 | NCBI WGS metagenome assembly UMJB01 (sample SAMEA4836139, study PRJEB28245) | human gut metagenome | biome: gut microbiome; material: fecal sample | place: Denmark | collected 2008
CTGTTCCGCCGCCTGCAGCTGCAGGTGCTGCTCATCTCCACGGTAGAAAAGAGCACCGCCATCCAGCCCTACTGCGACATCACCTATTCCATCGTGCGCCATGGCGACGCCAACGCCATTGCGCCCTTTGTCCGCCTGTCGGCGGAATGAGGTGTGCGCCAGAGCATCCTGAACAAAAAAGAAGCACGCTGCGGCGTGCTTCTTTTTTGTTTGCTTATCGCAGCGGCAGAACGTCCTCGTCCTCGTTGATCTCCTCCAGGGTGCCGTCCGCAAAGTACCAGGCTTTGCCGTACAATGCTTCGTGCCCGTCGGAGCACATCAGGTAGGAGCCGTCCGGCAGGGCGAGGAAATGCCGTTTTCTGCTGTCGGCCAGGGCAATGTCCTCCATTCGCTGTCCGTCCAGGATGTGCTCCCGGATGAACTGGTAGTGGGGCAGGATGCGGGTCTCGGTCAGGCCGAGGCCGTTCAGCCAGCGGCAGTAGCCGGGGTCGGCGGCTTCGCCCGGCTCCTCCGGGGCGGCATACACCAGCCGGGCGGCGTTCATGCTGCCGGCGCTCACGCCCAGCACGATGCCGTGGTAATTGTGGAACAGCCCCGGCAGGCCCAGCTGGGCAAAAAAGTGGTTCTGGGTGGGCACATGGCCGCCGCACAGCATCACAAAGCCGCTGCGGGGCAGCAGGGTGCCGATCTCTTCCTGATTGCGGGCGTCGCAGGGCACAAGTTCGGTCAGGGGCAGGTGGGCGTCCGCAAAGCTCTGCAGGAATACCCGGCACATCTCGTCGTTCTGGGCGTAAGCGTGGGGGTCTGCCGCGATGGCAAGGCCCCGCACCGGGTGGTCCGGCCACACGGCCCGCAGGTTTTCCAGAAAATGATTGCGTCTGTCCAGTACCGGCACCGCCGGGCCGGGCTCAAAGGGGCAGCCGCTGGGGCTGCTGGTCAGAAATAACGTCATAGTTCTTCCTCACAAAACGGTGAATAAAAGCTATGCCCATTCTAGCACGATTCTCGACCCGGCGGCAGAGCCAGAATCACCAAAAAAATCCCCTGCTTTTCGCCGTTTCGCAAAAAGCAGGGGAGAAGGTTACGCCTTGCGGTAATGGAATACCTTGTCTTTGGTGACGAACATGGCCGCGCTCACGGCCAGGGCAGCCAGTTCGGCGGCGGTCACGGCCAGCCAGATGCCGTCAATGCCCAGAATGGCGGGCAGGATGAGCACCGCCGCGATCTGGAACACCAGCGTGCGCAGGAAGGAGATCAGCGCACTGGTCACGCCGTCGCCCAGCGCGGTGAAGAAGGAGGAGGCATACACGTTGAAGCCCATGATGACAAAGCTCAGGGCGTACAGCCGGAAGGCCCGGCTGGTCAGGGCCAGCAGCTCCGGGTCGTAGCCCACGAAGAACCGTGCCACATAGGGGATGATGACCATGGATGCGGCGGTCAGGGTGACGGCCACTACCGCAATGAGCCGCAGGCTCTTTTCATACAGGTTGTGCACCTCGGCACGGTTGCCTGCACCGTAGTGGAAGCTGACGATGGGCGCACTGCCGAAGGCGTAGCCCACATACACGGCAATGAACAGGAAGCAGGCGTACATGATGACGCCGTAGGCGGCCACGCCGTTTTCCCCGGCAAGGCGCAGCAGCTGGTAGTTGTACAGGATGTTCACCAGCGACATGGACAGGTTGGTCATCAGCTCGGAGGAGCCATTGATGCAGGCGTCCAGCAGCACCTTGCTGTACAGCTGCGTTTTGCGCAGGTGCAGGCGGCTGGTATTCTTGTGGTCGAGGAAGTAGAAGATCGGCAGCAGGCCGCCCACGATCTGGCTGAGGAAGGTGGCAATGGCGGCACCCTCTACGCCCCAGCCCCAGACGCCCACCATCAGCACATCCAGCACCATGTTGGTGCAGCCGGCAGCCACCGTGAAGTAAAAGCCGAGGTGCGGCTTTTCGGCGGTGACAAAGAAGCTCTGGAACATGTTCTGCAGCGCAAAGGTGGGCAGCGACAGCATCAGGATGCGGCCGTAGCGCACGGCGTAGTCCAGCAGCTCGCCCTTGGCACCCAGCAGGATGGCAATGGGCCGCAGCAGCACAAGCCCCAGCACGGCCAGCACCGAGACGGAGATGGCGGCGGCCAGCAGGAACATGGTAAAGTAGCGGTCGGCCTTTTTCTGGTCGCCCTCGCCCAGCGTGATGCCCACGATGGCGCTGCCGCCGGTACCCAGCATGAAGCCGATGGTGGCCAGCAGCTGGGGCAGCGGCATGATCAGGTTGACCGCCGCAAAGGCCGTTTTGCCCACAAAGTTGGACACGCACAGGCCATCTACGATGCCGTAGATGGAGGTGAACAGCATGGTGCCCACGGCGGGCAGCACGAACCGCAGCAAGCGCGGGTAGGTAAAGTGATCCGACAGTTGGATTTTTTGCTTGGACACGAAAAACTCCTTTCGACAGGAAACAAAACGGGCCGGATAAGCTCCGTGAGTGCACGCCCGGCCTTCCTCTTCTTCCTCACTACGGCAAGGAAGCCTCCGGCGGGGCGCTGTCTGCACGGCATCTTATCCGGCCCGTCCAAATTACGTTGGAAACGGTCCTCCGATGACCGAAAAAGAGTATAGCAGAATCCATTTATTTGTCAAGAGCAAAAAATACGCCCAAAAGCGAAAATTCATAAAATATCTCTTTTCCATTTTTATCAGACCTGTTAGAATGATAAACAGTTTTGATTTTTCCGGAAAGGAGTTTTCCTGTTTTGCTGAAACGATTCTATACCGCCATCGTGCACCGGCGCAGAGCGGTGCTGGCCGCGTTCGTGCTGGCCGCCGTGCTGAGCGTGTTTGCTTCCCGGGCGGTGCAGGTGGACTACGACATCAACGACTATCTGCCGCCGGACTCACCCTCCACCATTGCACTGGAGCAGATGAACAGCGCCTTTACCGGCGGCATCCCCAACATGCGGGTCATGGTGCGGGACGTCACGGTGCCCGAGGCACTGGACTACAAAGAAAAACTTGCCGCCATCGACGGCGTGGAGGCCGTGACCTGGCTGGACGACAGTCTGGACGTGACCGTGCCGCTGCAGATGCAGGACACCGCCACGGTGGAGACCTATTATAAGGACAACTGCGCGCTGTTCACCGTGACGGTGGAGGATGCGAACCGTCTGGAGGCTGTGGCGGCCATTCAGGACCTGATCGGGGAGGACAATGCCCTGGCCGGGACCGCGGTGTCCACTGCTGTGGCTACCAATTCCACCGTCACCGAGGTGGCCAAGATCGCGGCCATTGCGGTGGTGTATGTGCTGTTCATCCTGATCCTGACCACCGATTCCTGGGTGGAGCCGCTGCTGGTGCTGGCGGGTCTGGGGGCGGCCATCCTCATCAACAACGGCACCAACCTGATGTTCGGCACCATTTCCTTTGTGACCAACGCCGCCGGCAGCATCCTGCAGCTGGCCGTGTCGCTGGATTACTCGGTGTTCCTCATCCACCGCTTTGCCGAGTGCCGGGCCGCGCGCCCGGACGCCAGCGCGGAGGACTGCATGGTGGAGGCCCTGTGCAAATCCACCGGGTCCATCCTGTCCAGCGGCCTGACCACGGTCATCGGTTTTCTGGCGCTGGTGCTCATGCAGTTCCAGATCGGCCCGGACCTGGGCCTTGCGCTGGCCAAGGGCGTGGTGCTGAGCCTTGTCACCGTGTTCACCTTCATGCCGGCGCTGACGCTGGTGTGTTACCCGTGGATGGACAAGACCCACCACAAGCCTCTGCTGCCCGGCTTTGACAAGTTCGGGCGGTTTGTGTCCCGCATCATGCTGCCGGCGGCGCTGGCGCTGGCCGTCATCATGGTGCCCAGCTATCTGGCCTCCAACAACAACGAATATTACTACGGTGCCGCCCATATGTTCGGCACCAACACCCGTCTGGGTGCCGATACCGCCGCCATCGAAGAGACGTTCGGCAAGAGCGATACCTGGGTGGTGCTGGTGCCGGAGGGCGACACCGCCACCCAGGCCGAGCTTTCGGATGCGCTGCACGCCATCCCGGAGGTGACGGGCATCCTGTCCTATGTGGACAACGCGGGCGCGTCCATCCCGCCGGAGTTCGTGCCGCCGGACACCCTGAAACTGCTGGTGTCCGGCGGCTACACCCGCATGGTGCTCACCGTGAACGCCGACACCGAGGGCGACGCGGCCTTTGCACTGGTGGAAAAAGTGCGTGCCACGGTGCAGCAGTATTACCCGGATGCGTATGATCTGGCCGGGCAGGGCGTGAGCACCTACGACCTGATGGACACCATCACCGCCGACATGGTCAAGGTGAATCTGCTGGCCATCGGCGCGGTGTTCCTGATCCTGCTGCTCATGAAGCGTCAGCTGCTGCTGCCGGTCATTCTGGTGCTGAGCATCGAGACGGCCATCTGGATCAATCTGGCCATCCCGTATTTCCGGGGCCGCCATGTGTTCTACATTGCTTACCTCATCATCAGCACCATCCAGCTGGGTGCGACGGTAGACTACGCCATCCTGTTCTCGGACCGGTATCAGGAGTTCCGCGAGACGCTGGACAAAAAGCAGGCCATTGCCGCCACCGTGTCCACCGTGACCACCTCGGTGATCACCACGGGCAGTGCGCTGGCGGTGGTGGGCTTCCTGATGGGGGCCATCTCCACCAACCAGCTGCTGGGCCAGCTGGGCAACTTCCTGGGTGTGGGCGGTCTGGTGTCGCTGGCCATCGTGCTGCTGGCTCTGCCGGGCTATCTGTATCTGGCCGACCCGCTCATCATCAAACCGAAAAAACAGCCGAAGGAGGCTTGACGAGATGAAACAGAAGATTGTGCGCCGGGCATCGGCGCTGGTGCTGGCAGGCTGCCTGCTGGCCGGGGCCGCCCTGCCGGCCCTTGCGGCCTCCGCCAAGGAAGAGGTCATCTATGCCAATCTGGATGCGTCCGGCACCGTGACCGGCGTGTACGCCGTGAACAGCTTTGCCGTGCAGGCGGGGGACACCGTCACCGACCACGGCAGCTACACCGCCGTGCGCAACATGACCACCACCGACCCGCTGGAGCACAGCGGCGACACCATCACCGCTACAGTTGCCGAGGACGGCAAGCTCTACTATGAGGGCACCATGGACACCGCCACCGCGCTGCCGTGGCTCGTGAAGCTGACCTACACGCTGGACGGGGCCGAGATCGCCCCGGAAGAGCTGGGCGGCAAAAGCGGCGCGCTGACCATCCGCCTGCAGGTGAGCCGCAACCCGGATTGCACCGGAGATTTCTTTGACCAGTATGCCCTGCAGGTGACCATGACGCTGGACACCGACCGGGCACAGAACATCGTGGCTGATGGGGCCACCATGGCCAATGTGGGCAGCAACAAGCAGCTCTCCTACATCCTGCTGCCAGGTTCGGACAGCGACGTGACCGTGACCGCCGACGTGACCGACTTTGCCATGAACGCCATCTCGCTGAACGGCGTGAAGCTCCGGCTGAACTTCGGCCTGGACGGGGCCGACCTGACCGGCATGCTGGACCGGCTGCAGAGCGGTTCGGTACAGCTGGACGACGGTGCCAACGCGCTGGCAGACGGCATTGCCCAGGTGCAGGCGGGTCTTGACACCCTGAACGGCAAGTCCGGCGAGCTGACCGGCGGGTCCGCCAAGGTCAAGGCGGCCCTGACCCAGATGCAGACCGCCCTGAACGGCGTGTCGGCCTCCACCGACCAGCTCACCACCCTGCTGGACGCCTCCACCCAGATTCAGAACGGCATTGCCCAGCTGGACGCCGGTGCCGCCCAGCTGGATGAGCAGGTGAGCTACGACGCTTACAAGGCCATCCTGAAGGAAAACGGGCTGGACCTGGACCAGCTGAAGGACGGCAACGCGAAAGCTATGGAGCAGCTGGAACAGCTGGCCAGGGTGATGCCCCAGCTCAAGGACGTCATCCTGCTGCTGAAGGGCTCCAGCGCCAACATCGACGCGATGGAGACCTACCTGAACACGGTGCACGACGGTGTGGCCCAGCTGCACGCGGGCAGCAGCACCCTGAACAGCCAGTACGGGCAGTTCGATGCCGGGGTGCGTCAGCTGGCCAATGCCCTGACCGGGATGCTGGGCAACCTTTCGGTGCTGACCGACGGCGTGAACCAGCTGGCCAGCCAGTACGGCCAACTGGACAGCGGCCTGAACGCCTACACCGACGGTGTGGCCCAGCTGAAAGCCGGAGTGCAGCAGCTGACCGACGGTGCCGCCCAGCTGACGGCCGGCACCGGAGAGCTGCGCAGCAATGTTTCCGGGATCAACATGGGCGACCAGCTGGACAGCCTGCTGGCCGGCCTGAACGGCAGCAGCGAGGTGGAGAGCTTTACCTCTGCCGAGAACACCGATGTTTCCGCCGTGCAGTTCGCCCTGCAGACGGTGGCCATCGAGGCCCCGGCCCCGGCGGCAGAGCCGGAGGCCGCCCCCGTGGCGCTGACTTTCTGGCAGAAACTGCTGAAGCTGTTCGGGCTGTATAAGGGTTAAAGAAATTCATTATGATAAGGGGCTGTTGCAAAATAGCTCTCTGAAAAAAATATGCACAAAACCCGGAACCTTTTCAGGGCCAAAACGGCTCAAAAAGGGTTCCGGGTTTCTGTTTTTGCACTATTTCTTTGTACAAGTTGCTATCACATTTTTATTTTGCAACAGCCCCTTGTGTTTTTACAGGATAAGACGAAACTAAGAACAAACAGAACAGGGAGAATAGCCGAGATATTCACAGTATTCAGGATTGTGAATCCAAAAAGAACCAGAATAATTTTGATAAATGGGACAATCATATGTGTGATAAACTTTTGTCCCATCGTCTAGAATAAATCGGATTTGATTTGTTAGAGAGTAGAATTGCATGGAATTGACATACAAATCGCTTTGAGCAGCTTGTAGTGAGTCGTTTTCGCTTTCTAGGGCGGTGATATCTTCCTGCAATTTTTTATTTTCGTCTGATAAGGATTGATTTTCAGTAGAAAGTGATTGAATTTTGGAGAGAGAAGACTGATAGAGACTATACTGATAAAGGTTAAGCGCAATGAAGACGGCAGAAGTAAGTAAAAGAATAAAAATTACGATTTTAAAGTGATGATTTGGACGAACAGAAGCGCTAGCAGGAAGACTAGCTGAAGAAGTTAGCGCGTCTGAAAGATTTTTTGAATCTGTAGGGGCGGTAGAAATGGCGCTTTTAGAAATAAGGGTGGAAGAAGGGGTTGAAGAAACAGGACGGGGAAAGAAGCCTTTTAATGAAGTTGTTCTATCTACGCGGAAATAGACGGCAGACTTCTTGCTAAAATAAAAATAACTCCACCATATAGCAATGCTAGTGAGATACCCGGCAATGTTGGTTCCAAAAGTAGAAAATAGGTTGTCGAAACCATATGCGTAACCGGCATAGGAGTATTCTATCATACGGAAAAGAACAGTGCCATAAAATCCACAGAGAAGAATTTTGTTGGAATGCTTATAAATTCCAAAGAGTTCGATGATTGGGAAAATCAAATAACAAGCATAAAACCATTGAAATTGATTGTTCATGGTAAGAACAGAGGCGAGATTATACAAAAAACCAAGAACAGTGCTAATACAGAATAAAATCAAAATTCCGGGCAATTTCTCATTGTTATTCAGGGACTCGTTCGCCATAGTGATTCCTCCCGCTTACTTACTCAAAATGATACTCCACCAGCTCGCAGTTGCGGATGCCGGCCAGGGCGTATTCTTCGTTGGTCATGTCGTGGAAGTAGGATTCCACCACCCGGGCGATGCCGTTGTGGGCCACCAACAGGTAGGTCTTGTCCGGTTGGTCCCGCAGTTCGTCCAGCAGGTTGTAGATGCGCTGGGCCAGCTGCAGCATGCTCTCGCCGCCGCCGTAGCGGTCGGCAAAGCAGGTCTTGGAAATGCGGAACTTCTCGCCGTTGCGGGGTGTGCCCTCGTACTTGCCAAAGCACTGCTCCCGCAGGCGCGGCTCACACCGGGCGGGGATGCCGGTGGCATCGGCAATGGCTTTTGCCGTGTCGGCGGCGCGGGACAGGGGAGAATACAGGATCTCGTCGATGGCATAGCCGCCGGCCTTTACCTTCTGGCCCAGGGCCCGGGCCTGTGCACGGCCCCGCTCGGTGAGGGGACTGTCGGTCATGCCGCAGATCTTGTTTTCCACGTTCCACACGGTCTCGCCGTGGCGGGTAAAATACAGTTTGTGCATGGCAGCTCCTTACTTGCAGTAGCCCGCTTCGATCTCCTGGATGCGGGCATAGAAAAAGTCGTTGGCGGGGGTGGGCATGCCGTACTTTTTGGCCCGGGCGCGCACCACACCGGCAAATTCCTCCACCTCGGTGGGACGCTTTGCCAGCACGTCCTGCCGCATGCTGGGCATGCCGTCCGGGTTGAAGGTGGGCATGGCAGTGCGCAAAAACTGCTCGTCGTTGTCGCGGGGCAGGGGCACGCCCTCCAGATTGGCCAGCCGGATGACCTCCTGCATGGCCTCGTGCATCTTGGCCTGTGCCTCGGCCGACCGGCACAGCCCGCCGTAGGTCAGGTCAAAGGCGGCGGCTGCCTGATTCAGACCGTCGTTCACCATCAGCTTGTTCCACTGCTTGTACAGGATGTCGCTGCAGGGTTCGTTGGCGATGCCGCAGGCGTCCAGATAGTCGGCCACGGCCTGCACACGGCCGGTCATAGCACCGTCCCGCTCGCCGAACTGGATCTTGCCTGCCTGGTTGAACACCAGTGTGCGGCCGCTGCGGGTGGCATCCATACCGATGGCCACGCTCCACAGGGTGCGGCCAGGGTAGGCGGTTTCGATGTGCTCCTCGCTGGTGATGCCGTTGAGCACGCTGAGGATGACGGTGTCCGGGCCCACAAAGTTCTTCATGTCGGCAATGGCCTGGTCCAGCACGGTGGCCTTCACTGCCACCAGCAGCAGGTCCACCGGCTTGCCCTGGGCCGGGGTGACGTAAGAAAACCGGCATTCCTCGCCGTTGCACACCACCGGCTGGGCGGCGTAGCGGGCAATGCGGGCTTCGTCGGCAATCACCTGCACGCCGGGCATTTTGCGCCCGAACAGGATACCAAGGGCCCCCAGACCGATGAGGGCCGAAGTTCTGATCTGATTCATAACAGTTCCTCCGAGATCTTCTGCAGGGTGCCGTCCGGCAGCAGGTGCACCCGGCTGCCCTCGTCGATGCCCAGCCGGGTGAGTTCTTTGTCCGGGTAGGGCAGGGTGCAGCAGGCACCGTCGGTACCCTCCAGCACCACATCGCACAGCACGGGCTGCCCGGCGGGCAGTTCCTCACAGCCGTACATCTGCTCTTCAATGCGCAGCACACGGTATTCCGGCATGGCACAGCGCTCCTTTGCATTTATGATAAGTATAATCGTATTATAGCGCAACCGGCTGCCGCCGTGCAAGAGGTTCCTTTGCCGGGTCTTTGCCGCCCCGGCGGCTTGACAGTGCGGCAGGGGAATTGATACAATAAACAGTATCACACAAAACGGGGGAACAGCATGAATATTACGGAACTTCGTTATCTGGTGGCCATCATGAAGTGGGGCTCGGTGAGCGCAGCGGCAAAGCAGATGTACGCCGCCCAGCCCAACGTGAGCAAGGCGCTGAAGAACCTGGAAGAGGAATACGGCATCCGCATGTTTGAGCGCTCGTCCACCGGCATGATCCCCACCGAACAGGGACGGCACTTCATCGAGCAGGCCCAGCGGGTGCTGCAGGAGGTGGACCGGCTGGATGCTGACGCCCGCCGTCGGCAGGGCGAGTGCGCAGAGCTGCGGGTGGCCCTGCCCCATGCCACCTATGCGTCCTATGCGGCGGTGGATTTTCTGCAGCAGGCGGCGGGCAGCGAGCAGCTGCGGGTGCACATCCGGGAGGCTGGTTCCATGGAGGGGCTGGACTTTGTGCTGCGCCGGGGCTACCATCTGGCCCTGCTGCGCTACGCCGAGGAGGACGAGGACTACTACAGCCGCTACTGTGCCCGGCGCGGGCTGCACCGGGAGCAGATCATGGAGTTTGAGTACCGGCTGCTGGTGAACCGCGACAGCCCTCTGGCCCGGCACGAGGTGCATGACCTGGCCGAGCTGAACCGCTACACCGAGGTGCTGCACGATGACTTCCAGCTGCCGGGCGAGGAAGGCAGCAGCCTGCGCTGGCAGGTGAACGAGAACCGCCGGGTGCATGTGTACGAGCGGTGCAGCCAGTTCTCCATTCTGCAGAGCCTGCCCACGGCCTACATGTGGGCGTCGCCCATGCCGCAGCGGGCACTGGAACAGTACCATCTGGTGCTGAAAAAATGCCCGGCCCAGAACCAGCGTATGCGGGATGTGCTGGTGTACCCGGACAAGGGCGGGCTGCGGCCGGAGGAAGAAAAGTTCATCGAGCTGCTGCGCCGTCAGGCGGCCCTGACCGTAAAGTAAGGGGCAGACCGGTTAAGAACTGGTAAAAACCAGGACCGCAAAAACCGCCGGGATCGGCAAAGAAATTTGACCCCACAGCCGGAACGATGTGTCGTTCCGGCTGTTTTTGTGTGCAGAAAAGCGCAAAAAAGAAACGGAGCTGCAACTTTAAAGAAAAGAAGAACTTCTGGATCACCGCTGTTCCCGCTACCTTCATGAGCGCCGTGTCCAGCACCTACTTCGTGCTGGCACCTGAGTGCCTGGGCGGCCTGCTGAACAGTAAGACCGCTGTGGCGTACCCCGTAGGCGTCCTCTTTGCCGTGGCCATGCTGGCCATCTTTATCCACGCGACCAAGAAGAGCGCGGCAAAAGCCTGATCTCCCCGGAAGGCAGCCGACACCTTCCCGGTTTCTCCGAAGCCCCTCCACCGGTCCCATCCCGGTGGAGGGGCTTTCTTGTGCAACAAAATTGCACGAATAGGAGATTTTTGGACATAATTGAACACCTTGCACAAAAACGGGCCGAAAACTTTGGCAGAGGGGGATTTTGCACGATTCCGGAAAAGGTCTTTTGCCATCGGATAAGAAATTTTGCCGGTGATTCGTTTAAAAACAGTTGACAATATTCCGACGAAGTATGGATATATATACTTTTTGATATGGGAACCATACCAGAAAAATATTAACACATTTATGAAATAAGTGTTAACATGAAGCCAGAGATTGGTCAGAGCCCCGGTGAGGTCGCAAATACGAACACCGGCGGCTTGAAATCAAAAAGGAGGTTTCTGGTATGATTAGTTTCTTACTCTGTCTGGCGCTCTTGATCATCGGCTACTTTGTCTATGGCAAGATCGTTGACAACACGTTCGGCCCGGACGACCGTGAAACGCCTGCTGTGCGCATCAACGATGGTGTTGACTACGTTGTGATGCCCCAGTGGAAGCTGTTCCTGGTCCAGCTGCTGAACATTGCAGGTCTGGGTCCCATCTTCGGTGCACTGCAGGGTGCTCTGTGGGGCCCCGTGGTGTTCCTGTGGATCACCTTCGGCACCATCTTTGCAGGTGGCGTGCATGACTACTTCTCCGGTATGATGAGCGAGCGCAACGATGGCGCTTCTATCGCTGAGGTCACCGGCCGTTACCTGGGCCCTGTGATGCAGAACATCATGCGTGTGTTCTCGGTCGTGCTGCTGATCATGGTCGGTACCGTGTTCGCAGTCGGTCCCGCAGGCCTGATCGTCACCCTGTGCAAGAACGGCGGTATGTCCGGTATGCTGACCACCACCCTGTTCTGGCTGATCATCATTCTGGTGTACTACTTCATCGCAACCTTTATCTCCATTGATGCCATCATCGGCAAGATCTACCCCGTGTTCGGCATCTGCCTGATCATCATGGCTGTGGGCGTTATCATTGGTATCTTCACCAACCCCGCTTACACCATCCCCGAACTGTGGTCGAACTTCCACAGCATGCATCCGTCGGGCACCCCGATCTGGAGCTTCATGTTCATCACCGTTGCCTGCGGTGCTATCTCCGGTTTCCACTCCACCCAGTCGCCTCTGATGGCTCGCTGCATGAAGAGTGAGAAGCAGGGCCACTTCGTGTTCTACGGTGCCATGGTCTGCGAGGGCGTCATCGCTCTGATCTGGGCTGCAGCAGGCTGCGCTCTGTACACCATCACCGACGGTAAGATGACCGGTCTGGCCGAGGCTCTGAGCGCCGGTCAGTCTGCCGCCATCTACGACGTCTGCCTCAAGACTATGGGCAATGTGGGCGTGGCTCTGGCCATGATCGGCGTGGTCATCTGCCCCATCACCTCTGGTGATACTGCCTTCCGTTCCGCTCGTCTGACCCTGGCCGACTGGCTGAAGATCGATCAGGACAGCTACGTAAACCGCCTGAAGCTGTGCATCCCCGTGCTGGGCGTTGGTTCTTTCCTGGGCATCGGCAACGCACTGGGCTTCATCAACTAC
>UMJB01000398.1_pt1 | contig 12398 bp, 9 predicted proteins | sample 1965961 | NCBI WGS metagenome assembly UMJB01 (sample SAMEA4836139, study PRJEB28245) | human gut metagenome | biome: gut microbiome; material: fecal sample | place: Denmark | collected 2008
CCGATTTCCTTACTGCGGCGCAGAGCCTTGACAAGGAAGAAAACCGACTGAGCCAGAACCACGGCAATCAGAATTCCGGCAAGCAGGTAAAGCACCGGATGGTTGACGCTGAATTCCATGGAAACACCTCCGAAAAAATAGATGCGTTCATTATAGCACGGCGCCGTTCCCGAAACAAGAAGCAATCCCGCGAAAGAGAAGATTTTCCCGCGAAATGGCCTTGCTATTTCCCGTCGGATAGGGTAAAATGGTGGAAAGTTTTTGGGAAAGAGGCAACGGAAATGACAAAAGCGGCGTTTGATAACGATAAATACCTGCAAATGCAGTCCGCCCACATCCGGGAGCGCATTGCCCAGTTCGGCGGCAAGCTGTATCTGGAATTCGGCGGCAAACTCTATGACGACAACCATGCTTCCCGCGTCCTGCCGGGCTTCCAGCCGGACAGCAAGCTGCGGATGCTGCTGCAGCTGAAGGAGCAGGTGGAGATGGTCATTGCCATCAACGCCGACGATATCGAAAAGAATAAGGTTCGGGGCGATCTTGGCATCACCTATGACCGGGACGTCATTCGCCTGATCGACATTTTCCGGGGCTTCGGCCTGTACGTTTCCAGCGTGGTGCTGACCCGCTTCCATGAACAGGCGCTGGCGAAGGCGTTCCAGTCCCGCTTGGAAGGGCTGGGCATCCGGGTCTATCACCATTTTGAGATTCCGGGCTACCCCTCCGACACCGGCTACATCGTCAGCCCCGACGGCTTCGGGAAAAATGACTACATTGAGACGACCCGGTCGCTGGTGGTGGTCACGGCTCCCGGCCCCGGCAGCGGAAAGCTGGCGACCTGCCTGAGCCAGCTGTATCACGAGCATATCCGGGGCAACACGGCGGGCTACGCCAAATTCGAGACTTTCCCCATCTGGAACGTGCCGCTGAACCACCCGGTGAACCTTGCCTACGAGGCCGCCACGGCGGACTTGAACGACGTGAACATGATCGACCCCTTCCATCTGGAAGCCTACGGGGTCACCACCGTCAACTACAACCGGGACGTGGAAGCGTTCCCTGTGCTGGTGGCGATTTTTGAGAAGATTCTGGGGCATTGCCCCTACAAATCCCCCACGGATATGGGCGTGAATATGGTGGGCAACTGCATCGTGGATGACGAAGCCGTCCGGTTCGCCTCCCGACAGGAGATCATCCGCAGATACTACGTGGCCATGTGCGAGCAGAAGCAGGGCAAAGGCAGCGACGAAACGGTGCGCAAGTTGGAGCTGCTGATGAAAAAGGCCGGTGTGACCCCGGCGGAGCGGAAGGTGGTCGCCCCTGCCCTGCAGCGGGCGGAGCAGACCGGCGCGCCTGCCGCCGCCATGGAACTGCCCGACGGTACCATCGTCACCGGCAAGACCTCCGACCTTCTGGGTGCGTCCTCGGCGCTGCTGCTGAACGCGCTGAAAAAGCTGGCGGGTATGCGGGACAGCCTGCACCTGATTTCCCCGGTGGTGCTTGACCCCATCCAGCACCTGAAGGTTGACCACTTAGGCAACCGCAATCCCCGTCTCCACACCGACGAGACGCTGATCGCCCTGTCCATCTGCGCCGCCACCAACCCCATGGCGGAACTGGCCATGGAGCAGCTGGACAAGCTGCGGGGCTGCGAGGTACATTCCTCGGTGATCTTGTCCCCGGTGGATGAAAAGACCTTCAAGCGTCTGGGCGTCAACCTGACCTGCGAGCCGAGATATAAGGGATAAATAAAAATGCAGAATGCCGAAACAACGGCATTCTGCATTTTTTGTGGGATAAAGATTAGGCTCTCTGCTCGCAGTAGATGCACCTGTGGATGTCCGCGGCCTTGTCGGTGCAGCGGAACAGCTGGGGCAGCTCCTGCTCGGTCTGGGTGATGCACTTGGGATTGCGGCAGACACGGTCGTATTCCAAACCGCTAACGTCGATGGCTTCTTTTGCGGGATTCCGGGCGGCTTCATCCAGAAGCTTCAGGATCAGCGCCATGCGCATGTACTTGCCGTTCAGCGCCTGACGGAAATAGGCGGCTCTCGGGTCTTCGTCCACCTTGACGCTGATCTCATTGACACGGGGCAGGGGGTGTAGGACGCACATTTTTCCTTTCGCAAGTTTCATTTTCTCGGTATCGAGGACGTAGCTGTCCTTGAGCCGCTCGTATTCCCATGGGTCGTCGAAGCGCTCCCGCTGGATGCGGGTCATGTACAGCACGTCGAGCTTGGGCATGGCTTCCTCCAGAGAGGACACTTCCGTGTAGGGGATTCCCTGATTTTCAAAAACATTATACCGAATAAAACCGGGAATTTTCAGTTCTTCCGGGGAAATCAGAACAAATTGAATGCCTTTGTAGCGACTCATGGCCTCAATCAGGGAGTGGACAGTCCGGCCGTATTTCAGGTCGCCGCACAGACCGATGGTGAGGTTGTCCAGCCGCCCCATTTCCCGGGAAATGGTCAGCAGGTCGGCAAGGGTCTGGGTGGGGTGGTTGTGGCCGCCGTCTCCGGCGTTGATGACGGGGATAGAGGCCGCCTGACTTGCCACGTAGGGTGCGCCCTCTTTGGGGTGGCGCATGGCGATGATGTCTGCGTAGCAGCTGACGATTTTGGCGGTATCCGCCACGCTTTCGCCCTTGGAGGCGGAGGAAGAGCTGGCCTCGCTGAAGCCGATGACGCTGCCGCCCAGCTCCAGCATCGCGGCCTCAAAGCTCAGGCGGGTGCGGGTGGAGGGCTCGAAAAACAGGGTCGCCAGCTTCTTGTGGGCGCATCTGTCCCAGTAGTTTTCCGGGTGGGCAATGATGTCCTTGGCGGTGGCGATCAGCCCATCCAACTCGTCTACGCCTAAATCCAGAATGCTGTTCAGACTTCTCATGCGTTCGCTCCATTCACGGCAAGATAATTTCTGATCCGCGCCACATTTTCGGCGTTGGCGGGATTTTCTTCCAGATAGGCGATGATGTCATACACATCCACCACGGAGTAGACGGGGAAGCCAAATTCCTCTTCCACTTCCTCCATGGCCAGCTTTTCGCCCTTGCCCCGCTCCTTGCGGTCAACCATAATAAATGTGGCGGCGACCTTGACGCCCTCCAGACGGCTTAAGATAGCCATACTTTCCCGGATGGCAGTCCCGGCGGTGATGACGTCCTCTACGATGACCACGTCCTCACCGGCCTTGGGGACGTAGCCCACGAACAAGCCGCCCTCGCCGTGATCCTTGGCTTCCTTGCGGTTGAAGAAGAAGGGAACGTCCAGCCCGTCCCGGCTCAGGGCGACGGCGGCGGACACGGCGATGGAAATGCCCTTGTAGGCGGGGCCGTAGAGGACGGCCTTGCGCTGCCCCAGCTTTTCCCGGTAGGCGCGGGCGTAGAATTCGCCGAGAGTTGCAATTTCTTTGCCGGTTTTGATCTCCCCGGCGTTGATGAAATAGGGGATTTTGCGGCCGGATTTGGCGGTGAAATCGCCGAATTTCAGCACACCGGCCTTTTCCAGAAACTGAATGAATTCTCTTTTGTAGCTTTCCAAAATGCTTCCTCCTTATTTCAGTCGCAGAATTCCGCCACGCAGCGCTCGTAGGCGGCCACGGGGTCGGCGGCGGCCGTGATGGGACGGCCGACCACGATGTAGTCCGAACCGATGGCCTTGGCGGCGGCTGGGGTCATCACCCGCTTCTGGTCGCCTACGTCTCCGTCGGCGAAGCGGACGCCGGGGGTCACGGTGAGAAAGCGCTGACCGCAGCGCTCATGCACCTTCCCCGCTTCCAGAGGAGAGCAGACCACGCCGTCCAGACCCGCGTTTTTCGCGGTCTCGGCGTAGTGCATGACCACTTCGTCAATGGGTTCATGAATGAGCAGGTCGGACTCCATGGCCGCCTGATCGGTGGAGGTCAGCTGGGTCACGGCGATCAGCAGGGGACGGGTGCCGTCCTCCCGGGTCAGACCTTCCAGCGCGGCCTTCATCATGGCGGTGGTACCGGCGGCGTGGAGGTTGGTGATGTCCACGTCCAGATTCCGCAGGACGGACATGGCTTTTTTCACGGTGTTGGGAATGTCGTGGAGCTTTAAGTCCAGAAAAATCTTGTGCCCCCGGGCTTTGATCTCGCGGACGATGGCGGGGCCTTCCGCGTAGTACAGCTCCATGCCGATCTTTACGAAGGGCTTGCGGCCGGTGAATTTGTCAAGAAAAGCGAAGGTCGCCTCGGCGGATGAAAAATCGCAGGCAACAATGACGTCCTTACCCATTATTTCGCGCCCCCTATAATGTCTTTCAGATTCTCAATTTTGTATTTTTCCATGACGGCGGGAAGCTCCCGGATGATGTCCCGGCAGGCGTAGGGATTTACAAGATTGGCCGCGCCCACCTCCACGGCGGAAGCGCCTGCCAGCATCATTTCCACCACATCTTCGGCGCTGCTGACGCCGCCCATGCCCACCACGGGGACGTTTACCGCATTTGCGACCTGATAGACCATGCGCAGCGCCACCGGGAAGATGGCAGGGCCGGAAAAGCCGCCCATTTTGTTGGCGATGATGGGCTTGCGGGTGCGCAGATCAATGCGCATACCAAGCAGAGTGTTAATCAGGCTGATGCCGTCCGCCCCCGCGTCCTCACAGGCTCTGGCGATGGAGACGATATCGGTGACGTTGGGGGAGAGCTTGACGATAACAGGCTTTTTCGTGACCTTTTTCACCGCTGCCGTTACCTCTGCGGCGGCTTCCGGGCAGGTGCCAAAGCTCATGCCGCCGCCGTGAACGTTGGGGCAGCTGACGTTGACCTCCAGCCAGCCCACCTGTTCCTCTTTGTCCAGCCGCTCGCAGGTGTAGGCGTAATCCGCCACGGAAAAGCCGGAGACGTTGGCCATGACGGGCTTGCGGAAGCAGGCTTTCAGCTTCGGGAGTTCTTCGGATATGACTTTGTCCACGCCGGGATTTTGCAGTCCCACGGCGTTGATCATGCCGCCGGTACACTCGGCGATGCGGGGCGTGGGATTTCCAAAACGGGGTTCTTTCGTGGTTCCCTTGAAGGAGAAGGTGCCAAGGCAGTTAATGTCGTACAGTTCGGCAAACTCATAGCCGTAGCCAAAGGTGCCGGAGGCGGGGATGACCGGGTTGTCCAGCTCGATGCCGCAGAGGTTCACGCTCAGGCTTCCCATAGAATTTCCTCCTTCCGCATGACGGGGCCGTCCTTGCAGATGCGCTTGTATCCTGTGAGGGTCTTGCAGGAGCAGCCCATGCAGGCGCCGAAGCCGCAGCCCATCCGTTCCTCGAAGCTCATCTGGCCGGAGGTGCGGGTGGCTTTATACACCGCCTTGAGCATCGGCTCCGGGCCGCAGGTGTAGAAATAGGAATAATTAAGATCGTTCAGGGGCGTGGTGGCGAAGCCCTTGACGCCATAGCTTCCGTCGGCGGTGGCGACGATCACCCGGCAGCCCAGCGCCCGGAATTCGGCTTCATAGAACACTTCCGTTTGGGTGTTGAAGCCCAGAATCACCGTTACCTGCTTGCCCATGGCAAGCAGCCGTTTTGCAAGGTAGTACAGCGGCGGGACGCCCACGCCGCCGCCCAGTAAGACGGGGCTGTTCCCGGCGGGGGTGAGGTCGTAGCCGTTGCCAAGGCCGGTCAGGATGTCCAGCTTCTCCCCGGGAACCATCCGGGAGAGGATTTCCGTACCCTTGCCCACCACCTTGTAGACGATGGTGAGGGTATCCCCGTCATAGTCGCACACGGAAATGGGACGGCGGAGGAATTTCCCGGTGATTTGAATGTTGACAAACTGCCCCGGGGCGGTAATGGCGGAGGTGTCGCCGGAAAGCACCATTTTGTAGACGCAGTCCGTCAGCGGGGTATTGGAAAGAATCGTGAAAATGCTCTGTTTCATGGTCGCTCCTTCCGGAAAATGGATTGTACATCGTGTGTATGCGTAGAGAATCGAGCTGCCCACCCAATGGTGTTGGTCATGGGACGCAGGGAGAAACGCATTGCCTGCGGGCGCTGCCCGCTCAGGCGTCGATGGTGGAGATGGTCAGCGTGGTTTCTTCCAGCACATCCAGCAGAACCCGGATGGTGTCCAGCGCGGTAAACAGCGTCACGTTATGCTCCGTGGCAATCCGGCGGATTTTTATGCCGTCCCGGCCGCTGGAGCCGGGGTCACGGGTGTTGATGACGTAGGCAATGTGTCCCTGACGCAGGGCGTTGGGGATTTCGTCGCTGCCGTCGCTGATCTTGCCCAGAACGTGGGTGCGGATGCCGTTTTCCTTCAGGAATGTGGCAGTTCCGGCGGTGGCCTCGATGTTGAAGCCCAGACGGTAGAACCGGCGGATCAGGGGCAGCGCTTCCTCCTTGTCCCGGTCGGCGATGGTGGCAAGGACGGTGCCGTAGTTCTGCAGCTTCATGCCGGAGGCCTGCAGCGCCTTGTACAGGGCGCGGGTCATGGTGCGGTCATAGCCGATGGCCTCGCCGGTGGACTTCATTTCGGGAGTCAGATAGGCGTCCAGACCGCGAATTTTATTGAAGGAGAACACCGGCGCTTTGACGTACCAGCGCTCCTTTTCGGCGGGGTAGATGTCGAAGAAGCCCTGCTCCTTCAGGCTCAGACCCAGAATCACGTCGGTGGCAATGTCCGCCAGGCTGTAGCCCGTGGCCTTGCTCAGGAAGGGCACCGTGCGGGAGGAACGGGGGTTGACCTCGATGACGGACACGTTGTCCTCCGGGTCGACGATGAACTGCACGTTGAACAGGCCGACAATGCCGATGCCCAGACCCAGCTTCTTGGCGTATTGCAGAATGATGCCCTTGACCTTGTCGGAGATGGAGAAGGAGGGGTAGACGGAGATGGAGTCGCCGGAGTGGACGCCGGTGCGCTCCACCAGCTCCATAATGCCGGGGACGAACACGTCCCGCCCGTCGCAGATGGCGTCGATCTCCACTTCCCGACCCTGAATGTACTTGTCCACCAGAACGGGCTTGTCCTCGTCGATTTCCACGGCGCTTTTCAGGTAGCGGCGCAGCTGGCTCTCGTTCGCCACGATCTGCATGGCGCGGCCGCCCAGCACGAAGCTGGGACGCACCAGCACGGGGTAGCCGATCTCGTTTGCCGCCGCGAGACCGTCCTCGATTTTGGTGACGGCTCTGCCCTTGGGCTGGGGGATGTTCAGCTCCTTCAGGAGCTTTTCAAAGGCGTCCCGGTTTTCGGCTCTGTCGATGGCCTCGCAGCCGGTGCCGATGATCTTCACGCCCCGGTCATGGAGGGGCTGGGCCAGATTGATGGCGGTCTGACCGCCCAGAGACGCGATCACGCCGTCGGGCTTTTCAAAGTCGATGATGTTCATCACATCCTCGGGGGTCAGAGGCTCGAAGTACAGCTTGTCGGCGGTGGTGTAGTCGGTGGAGACGGTCTCGGGGTTGTTGTTGATGATGATGGCCTCGTAGCCCGCCTTCTTGATGGTCATGACGGCGTGGACGGTGGAGTAGTCGAATTCCACGCCCTGACCGATGCGGATGGGGCCTGCGCCCAGCACCACGATCTTCTTTTTGTTTGTCAGCCGGGAGACGTTCCCGCCGGTGTAGGAGGAGTAGAAGTAGGGGATATACGCGCCGGTGTGGCAGGTGTCCACCATACGGAAGGCCGGGAACATACCGTGTTCTCTGCGGAAATCGGACACGTCCGTCTCGGAGCATTTCCAGAGCCTGCTCACATATTTATCGCTGAAGCCCATCTTCTTCGCGTCCAGAAGGGCTTCCGGCTCTTTGACGTGGAGCTTCAGGTATTCTTCCATATCCACAATGCGCTTGATGGCGTTCAGGAAATACACGTCAATGGCGGTGATCTCATGAATCTGCTCCACGGTGACACCCCGGTAGACCATTTCCGCAATGGCGAAGATGTTGTCGGAGCGGAACACGCTGATATAGTCCAGCAGCTCCTCCGTGGTCATGTCGTCGAATTTGTGATGGTAGATGTGGTTCGCGCCTACCTCCAGAGAGCGGATGCCCTTGAGCAGGGATTCCTCCAGATTGGAGCCGATGCCCATGACCTCGCCGGTGGCCATCATCTGGGTACCCAGAATGTTGATGGCGGAGGTGAACTTGTCGAAGGGGAACCGGGGCAGCTTGGTGATGACGTAGTCCAGCTTCGGCTCAAAGGCGGCGTTGGTGTTGGCAATTTTGATGTCCTCCAGCGCCATGCCCACGGCGATTTTCGCGGTGACCCGGGCAATGGGGTAGCCGGAGGCCTTGGAGGCCAGCGCGGAGGAACGGGAGACCCGGGGATTGACCTCAATGAGATAGTATCTGGAGGAATTGGGGTCAAGGGCAAACTGGACGTTGCAGCCGCCCTCCACCTTCAGCGCCCGGATGATTTTGATGGCGGAGTCGTTGAGCATCTTCATGTCGTGGTCGCTGAGGGTCATGATGGGGGCGACCACCATGCTGTCGCCGGTGTGGACGCCCACGGGGTCGATGTTCTCCATGCCGCAGATGGTGATGGCGTGGTCACCCGAATCCCGCATGACCTCGAATTCGATCTCCTTGTAGCCCTTGACGGACTTTTCCACCAGAACCTGATGAACAGGGGAGAGGGCAAAGGCGTTGAGACCAATCTCCACCAGCTCGTCTTCATTGTAAGCAAAGCCGCCGCCGGTGCCGCCCAGAGTAAAGGCGGGGCGAAGCACCACGGGGTAGCCGATGCGCTTGGCGGCCTCCTTGGCCTCCTCCAGGGAGTAGGAAATTTCGGAGGGGATGACCGGCTCGCCGATGGACTGGCACAGCTCCTTGAAAAGCTCACGATCTTCGGCACGCTCGATGGACTCGCTGGAGGTGCCCAGCAGCCTGACCCGGCATTCCCGCAAAATGCCCTTCTTTTCCAGCTGCATGGCCAGATTCAGACCCGTCTGACCGCCGATGCCGGGGATGATGGCGTCGGGACGCTCGTAGCGGATGATCTTGGCGATATATTCCAGCGTCAGCGGCTCCATGTAGACCTTGTCGGCGATGATGGTGTCGGTCATGATGGTGGCGGGGTTGGAGTTGCACAGCACCACCTCGTAGCCCTCTTCTTTCAGGGCAAGACAGGCCTGCGTCCCGGCGTAGTCAAACTCAGCAGCCTGACCGATGACGATGGGGCCGGAGCCAATGATGAGAATTTTCTTGATGTCGGTTCTTTTTGCCATGGTGTTTCTCCTCTCGTTATTTGGCAGTATGGGTTTCCGGAGCGGCGTATACCAGCTTTCCGTCACAGATGGTGGCGATGCACTTTCCATTGACCTGCCAGCCCGCGAAGGGCGTGGCTCTGCCCTTGGAAAGAAAGTCCTTCGGGTCGATGGCGTATGCGGCGTTCAAGTCCCAGATGCTGTAGTCTGTCCCCAGAGGAAGACCGAAGCGTCTGCGGGGATTGACGCACAAAAGCTCCAATAGTTTGTTCAGGCTTAGAATGCCCGGTTTTACCAGACAGGTATACAAAATCGGAAAAGCGGTCTCAATGCCCACAATGCCGAAGGCGCTTTTTTCCAGGCCGCAGGATTTTTCCTCGGCGGAGTGGGGGGCGTGGTCGGTGGCGATCATGTCGATGGTGCCGTCCAGAATTCCATGAATCAGGGCCTCCCGGTCTTCCTTTTCTCGCAGGGGCGGGTTCATTTTGAAACGGCCGTCCTCCTGCAGGTCGCTGTCGTCCATCACCAGATAGTGGGGGCCGGTCTCGCAGGTCACGTCCAGTCCCTCGGCCTTGGCCTTGCGGATGAGCGCCACGCTTTCCTTGGCGGAGACGTGGCAGACGTGGTAGGCACAGCCGGTTTCTTTTACCAGCTGCAAATCCCGGGCAATTTGCCCCCATTCGCTTTCGGAGCAGATGCCCCGATGGCCATGGGCTTTGGCATAATCACCGTCGTGGATGTACCCGCCCCGCAAGAGCGAGTTGACCTCGCAGTGGGCGACAATGGGCTTCCCGAGGGCTTTTGCACGGAGCATGGCCTGCCGCATCAGGTCGTCACTCTGCACGCCCCGGCCGTCGTCGGAAAACCCCACTACGTCGGGCGCCATGCCCTCCAGGTCGGAAAGCGCTTCGCCCTGTTCGCCGATTGTGATGGCACCGTAGGGGTAGACGTGAATGCAGGCGGTTTCCTCGATGAGACGGCGCTGAACCCCAAGATTCTCCACACTGTCCGGCACCGGGTTCAGGTTGGGCATGGTGCAGACCGCGGTATAGCCGCCCCGGGCGGCTGCCCGGCTGCCTGTGGCGATGGTCTCCTTATAAGAAAAACCCGGCTCTCTGAAATGCACATGCACGTCACAAAAGCCGGGAAAAATAACATATTCAGAAGAATCGAACCCGGAAAGACCGGGGGCGAAAAGGGAGAAACAAACCCCTTCGGAAAATACGGACCCCAAAGAAGCAGCGTAAACCTTGGCTTTCGTCATATCCGTCATGCTGATCTCCTTTCTCATAAAAAACGCCCTGCCGGAAAAGCGGCAAGACGGGCGGGATGAGCCGCTGAACTTATCCGTTAAATTATAGCATGGGCAGAAGTGGTTGTCAATTGGGAAAAATGGACATGGATACACCCGAAAACGGCGGGGCTTTTGGGCATAGGGGCGCGATTGAACTGCCCCCTTGTCTCTTTCTGGGAGAGGCGGTTGAGCGAAGCGAAGACGGAGAGGGAAAAAGCCCTCTCAGTCACCTTCGGTGACGGCTCTCCCAGAGGGAGAGCCAAGGGGTGTACCCTGTTTTATTTTTCTTCGCCTTCCGGGAGGACTCCCGATTCCTTGAGCCTGTCCAGCGCCGTCCGGTAGCCGCCGCCGTAGAGCAGGCACCGGTTGACCCGGCTGATGGTGGCCGAGCTGGCGCCGGTGGATTCCGAGACCTCAATATAGTTTTCGCCCCCGTCCAGCAGGCAGGCGACCCGGAACCGCTGGGACATGGCCTGCAATTCCTTGATGGTGGCCACGTCCTCAAAAAACAGGCGGCAGTCCTCCACCGTCCGCAGGGACAGAATGGCCTCGAAAAACAGATCTTCACCGGGATGTCGAACGATATCCATAACACGGAGTCCTTTCTTCTGGGGTGCTTTCCTATACTTTACCACTTTACCATATTGAATACAAGTCCCTTTTGGAGTTTTTCGCAGGAAAAAGGGGGGAAGAAGGGGCGGTTTTTGTGGGTTCCTCTGAAAAAGACAAATGTCCCTGTATGAGATACTTTTTTCCGCGCCAAATGCTTGACTTGCGCCTCCTGCGGTGCTAGAATTGGGAAATAAAATTTCAGAGAGGTGTTTACAATGGAAAGAAAAGATATTGACTGGGGCAATCTGGGATTTGGCTACGTCCAGACCGACATGCGCTATGTCTCCAATTTCCGAAACGGCCAGTGGGATGACGGCTGCCTGACCGATCAGGCCACCATTACCATGAGCGAGTGCGCCTGCGTTCTGCAATACGCCCAGACCTGCTTTGAGGGGCTGAAAGCCTACACCACCGAGGATGGACGCATCGTCTGCTTCCGCCCTGACCTGAACGCCCAGCGGATGGCCAGTTCCTGCCGCCGCCTGAAAATGCCCGTGTTCCCCGAGGACAGGTTCGTGCAGGCCGTAGTGGAGACCGTCCGCGCAAACTCCCAGTGGGTGCCGCCCTACGGCTCCGGCGCGACGCTGTACGTCCGTCCGTTCATGTTCGGCAGCGACGCCATCATCGGCGTCAAGCCCGCGACGGAGTATCAGTTCCGGGTGTTCGTCACCCCGGTCGGCCCCTATTTCAAGGGCGGCATCAAGCCCCTGAAGCTGCGCATCTCCGATCTTGACCGGGCGGCGCCCAAGGGCACCGGCGACGTCAAGGCGGGCTTAAACTACGCCATGAGCCTTTACAACATTGTGGATGCCCACGAGAAGGGCTTTGACGAGAACGTCTACGTGGACTCCGCCACCCGCACCCACATTGAGGAGACCGGCGGCGCCAACGTGATCTTTGTCACCAAGGACGGCAAGCTGGTCACCCCCAAGTCCGACACCATTCTCCCCTCCATCACCCGGCGCAGCCTGCTGCAGGTGGCGAAGGATTATCTCGGCATGGAGGTGGAGGAGCGCCCCGTGGAGTTGGCAGAGATCGGCGAATTTGCCGAGTGCGGCCTGTGCGGCACGGCGGCGGTCATCTCCCCTGTGGGCACCATTGTGGATCACGGCAAGGAAATTCACTACGTGGGTATGGGCCCCACCATCCAGAAGCTTTACGATACCCTCACCGGCATCCAGATGGGTCGCCTGGAAGCCCCCAAAGGCTGGATCCGGATCATCGAGTAATGTACAATGTTCAAAAAAGGCAAGCCGTTTTAACCGTGGTGCCATAAGAAAACATGAAAAAACCCAGTAAAATCAATGTTTTTTAGGGCAGCGGAAAACGGGGC
>UMJB01038096.1_pt1 | contig 12397 bp, 7 predicted proteins | sample 1965961 | NCBI WGS metagenome assembly UMJB01 (sample SAMEA4836139, study PRJEB28245) | human gut metagenome | biome: gut microbiome; material: fecal sample | place: Denmark | collected 2008
TCGGCTCGACTACGGACACGTTTATGAGCATCTTTCCGCTCGCCGTTTCCCCGTCGGAGTCGGTGACGGTGACTTCCACGGTGTACATTCCGCTGACCTTCGGGGTATATGACATACTCTTTTCCGATTTTTCCGCCACGAGTGCGCCGTTTAAAAATATCTTTATTTTATAAGAAGTATATTTTCCCGTTCCGCCGGAGACGAGCGCCGACGCGTGTATCTGCGGCGCGGCGGTGCCGTTGTTCGACACCTGCGCCGCCGCAACGGCCGCGAGGGTCGGATTCTTGACCGTCACGGTGCATGAAGCGGTCTTGTTTCCGTCCTCGGTCTTTACGGTTATCACGGCAGTACCCTTCGCCTTTGCCGTGACGCGCCCTGAGCTCGAGACAGATGCTACATTAGCATTGCTGCTCGACCATGTGACCTTCTGATTCGCCGCATTGCGCGGAGCGGCAGTCGCCCGGAGCTGCCTCGAATCGCCGACTGTTAAATCGAGCGCGGACGAACTCAGGGTAACGCCCGTGACATGGTCGATATATACCGTCACCTTGCAGACCGCCACGCGGTTGCCGTCCTTTGTGGTAACTCTGATATTTGTCGTGCCCTCTTTTTTCGCCACGACTATGCCGCCCGCGACCTCCGCTATCGACGAATCGTCGCTCGACCAGATGTAGTCCTTGTCATATGCGTCGGCGGGGATAACAGTGGCGGTGAGCACTTTAGTCTGACCGACTCTGAGTTTGGCTTCCGTTGCGCTGAGCTTGACGCCCGTCACGCTCTGGTATTTTTTCTTGCTGTAAAATGTTCTTGTGCCGTTCTTGTTCTTTATCGTCAGAACGCCGTTGCTGACGGATATTCCGTAGCTGTCCCAGTCGCTCTTTCTGTCCGCATATCCGCCGCCGGTCGATGACTTCGTATAGGTGCTGAGAGTTGCGATGTCGAAATTCGTCGCCTTTATGCCGAAGCGGTCGCCCGTCTCGTCGCCGCCCTTCTGCGCGGTGTATATTTCAATTGTAGAGTCGGGATTGTTGAACAGATACCACACTCCGCGCGCCTCTCTGTAGCAGGTGCCGGTGTATCTGTCCTTAGTACCGGGAGCTTTTACGAATTTCTTATTATTGATATAGAAGCAGCTGCTGCCGAGAATTATCTTATTTGCGCTCAGCGAGCTCTCCCACGAGGCGAACGGCACGGAAATTGAGTTGCCCCAGCTGCCGCCAGAGGACGAAAGCGACTTTGAGGGATAAAGAGTATACGCCGCGACGCTCCCCGAAGACGAGGGCAGCGAGAAATTATACGAGCGCAGATTCATCCCGCTCGCGGAGTTCGACACATCGACAAATATATCGGAATAGCCGTCAAGATACCATCTGCCGGAATATTTCGCCGCGGTATTGGAATATTTCTGCGCGGATTCCTCCGCCGCCGCGGGCTGATTTTCGGACCCGCTCTCGGTTTTTCCCGTCGCTTTCCATTCCGCAGTGAGGTTCAAATCGTCGTTTATGGGCGTTGAGAAATCGAACTCGGTGTCGCCGTTGAACCAGCCCTCGAATTTATATCCCTCGCGCTCGGGAGTCGGCGGCGCAAACGCCGCTTCGCCGCGCTTTATCTCGATTATTTCGTTCTCCCTGCCGTCGCCGTAGCAGAGTACGAGCAGGACTATATCCGTGCCCTCGTCGATGCTGTAGGACGCGACAAGGGTGATGTCCCCCGTTATCGCGGTGTTGAAATCAAACGCCGCACCGTTATACTGCCACTCGATGAAGGTGAAACCCTCTTTGTGCGGATCCCACGGCTTTTTGGCGCTCTCGCCGTCGCGGATATGCTGGGTCTTTATCTGCGTTCCGCCCGAGCTGTCAAATGTCACCGTGTGGACTGAGTTTTTGGAGCAGGCGGCAAAAATCGCGAGCGCCGTCAACAGGACCAATAAAACTGCCGTTACCCTCTTCATTGCGATCCCCTTTTCGCTTCGTTATAAGTATCGGTCTGACATAAATATATGCCAAATGTATTTCAAAATAATTCTACTGCAAAATAAATTATTTTTAATCGCTTTTGAGAATTATGCAGCCTCTATGAAAAATATTTTTCATATATTGATTTTTGTTCAAAAATAAAACTGCTATTCATAAAAGAGCAACCCCCGGCGAAGAAAAACACCGGGGGCTTGGAATTTTGAGTTGTATCAGAGCTCGCGCTCTATCTTCTCCTGCGCCGCTTTCAGTATCGCAGCCGGATCATTGCCGAGGATATCGAGCCCCTCGGCACTGAAAAAGCTGAAGTTCTCAATACCGAAGAACGACTTCGTGACCGTCTTGATATATTCAAAGCCGAAGTCCGTGCCGCCGATATATCCGCCCGAAGTGGTGATATAAATCAGCTTTTTCGCCCTGCAATAGCTTATCGGGACGCCGTCGCTGCCGTAGAGAAAAGTCAGCCCGCCGACGCACAGGGCTTCGATATAGATTTTGAGAAGCGCCGGGAAGCTGTAGTCCCAGAACGGCGCGGCGATAACGACGGTATCGCAGGCGGCGAACTGCTTCGCGCAGTCATAGACCGGGTCGGAAAAGTCGTTTTTTTCCGCGCTTTCGGCGCGCTTCGCGAGTCCCGCCGCGTCGAGCGGCTTCAAATTCGCGTCGGCAAGGCGTATCTCTTCAATATCGCCGTCAAGGCGGCTGAGTGCGGTTTTGGCGAGCGCCAAAGTGCGCGATTCGTTCTCACCGCGCACGCACGAATTGACGAAAAGTATTTTCTCTTTCATTTTTCCTCCTGTTTTCACTCTCTGATTATTTCAAAATTCCCGCTGTGAAGCCCTTCGATGCTGCCGCACTCGTCCGCGAACGCGTAGCCGTCGGGCAGTCTTATGCGCCCATGAACTCCGCTGTCCGCGGAGATATCGAGTGCTATGCCCTCGAGCGTTCTGCGCCACTTGACACTCACCTTGCCGCCGACAGTCTCATACGAAGCCTCGGCGCTGTCGAGCTTTTCAATAAATACGGGCGATATCTCAACCTCCGACGGATCAGCAAGGAAAGGATTGACGCGGATGCCGCCGATATATTCAATGAACCACGCGGAAATATCGCCGAACATATGATGATTGAGCGAATTGGGTCTGTCCTCCTCGCGCAGAAAATCCTCGGGCAGAGCCGTAAGCCCGCGCTCAACGAAGTTGCCGTAGGACGGATAGTCCGGGCGGGTTATCATTTTAAAAGCCAGGTCGGCTTCGCCGAAATCGGAGAGCACCCTGAACAGAACGCGCATACCGAGTATGCCCGCGTCGACATGGTCATCGCGCCGTTTGATTATCTCAAGAAGGCGTTTGAACGCCTCGGGCTTTTCGCCGGGATTGAACACATCGTAATATATCGCCATCGCCTGCGAGGTCTGGCAGGATCCTATCGCAGTCATAGTGCCGAAGTCTATCAGATGCCGTCTGACCGCGTCTCTTATCTCATTATATAGCTTTTCGCAGAACTCGCGTTCGAGCGAGAGTCCGAGCTGCGAGAAAATATAGGCGGCTTTCTTGAGAATACTCATGCATGTCACGCTGTCCGTAAATTCGAGCGGCGATTTGACCCTCGTCACCGGGCACCAGTCTCCGAGCCCAATCGCTACAAGCCCGCGCTCGTCGCGGCGGCGCGAGATATACTCGCAATAGCGGAATATCGCCGTCGCGTTCTCTTCGATTATCTTTCTGTCGCCGCGCAGGACATAGCAGAAATACGGAATATACGTCAGCGCAGCGTCCCACGCGGGACCGTTGCCCCATTCGAATCCCCAGCCGCCCGTCGGCACTATGCCGGGCAGCGCACCGTCCGCACGCTGAGCGGCGCGGATATTGCGCAGCCACTCGCGGTAGCTGTTGACAGCATCGAGATTCATCAATATGTGCTCGGCGGAGAGAGCGGCGTCGCCCGTCCAGCCGTTTTTCTCGCGGTGCGGGCAGTCGGTCGGGAAATAATAGAAATTCGAGAGATCGGAGTTTCTCGTCATCGCCTGAAGTTTATTTGTCATATCGTCGGAGCAGCCGAACGAGCCGATCTCGCGCAGAGCCGAGTTCTGCACGACAAAAGTCAGAAGATCGGAGGTCGCCTCCTGCTCGGTTATACCGAGCACCACGCAGTATCTGAATCCGTGATAAGTGAACACAGGCTCAAAAGTCTCTTCGCCCTCGCCTTTAAGTATGTACACATCGCGCTGGGAATATCCGGCGGGATAGAAGCAGATGTTGCTCGTGTCCGGCTCGCCGTCGGGCGCAAAATATTCGCCGAACTGCAGATCGATTTGCCGCCCGCGCTCGCCGCTTATCCTGAGCTTTACCGTCCCCGCCGAGTTCACGCCGAAATCGTATAAAAATCCGTCACGCTCGTCGCTCGCGATTTTTTTCGCCTCTTTGACAACATCGCCACGGGTTATGTATTCCTTGAGCCTGCATTTTCTTATCAGAACCGGCTTTATCTCGCGCACGGGCGCTATCGGCTCCGCCTCGCACAGGCGCTTTTCGCCGCGCGGAGTCTCCGCAGGCAGGGCGTTTTTCCACGCGCTGTCGTCAAAGTCCGGCTCTGACCAGCCGGGAATTTCAAGGCGCGCGTCGTAGTAGCAGCCGCAGCGCAGGTCATCGAAAATGACCGGGGAGGGCGCAGTTTTGACCGAGCCGTCAGCCTCGAAAGTATCGATTTTGCCGTCAATATATTCCGTCGAGACGCAGAAAGCCGTGCGCGGCGCGCCCCTGAAGGCGGCGATATCAAAGTCCCAGATCTGACCGCCCGGCGCGTTCTGCATTCCGTTGCCGAGCATGATGCCGAGAACATTTTTGCCCGGCACGAGGCACTCGGTTATGTCATATTCGTCGTAATAGACAAGATCGTCGGGGTTCGAGATATACGGAGCCAAAATGCCTTTAGTCAGCCTCTGCCCGTTGACATAGAGTTCATAAAACCCGAGTCCCATCAGCGTAATAACACACTTTTTGACTTCGCCGTCTATCTCAAAAGCCTTTCTGAAATATGGCGCGGGGACATGGAATGTATAGGTTGTATAATCATAGCCTGCACAGATAAATTTTTCCGAGAACATAACAGCACTCCTTTACGCTAATATCATAACCGAGGACGGAAAAAACTGCAACAGATAATAAAAACATTGCCATACTTTTTTAAATGTGCTAAACTAAATTTAAACGTTTATTACTCAAACAATGCTAAATACAGTTTATTGTACACCAAATGTGATATTATTAATTTAGGGAAGTATTTATCATGAATGAAAGAGAATCTATTTCTTATCTAAAAATATTTATGTCAAGATAACGGAATGGTAGGTGTGATTTATGCGAAAGTGTTTTGTTACAGTGTGTGTCATATCTCTATTTCTACTGTTCGGAGGACTAAATGTGTATGCAACGACAAATTATGAATTCGAAACGACTGACTTATCAGAGAATGAAGTTAACCAAATATGGCAAAATATTAATTTAAGGAAATCTTCTGATTTGAAATCCTTAGACAGCATCGAATTGCCTATTGTTTCTTTTGATGTTTCTAAAGACGGCATAATACTTTTGGGCTTTAAAGAAAATAAGATTGCTATATCAAATTCAAATAATGTGTTGACATTATTTGAATTTGATAATGACGGTTCATTTTATGTTCAATGGAATGATGGCAATATTCTGCTAATGTTGGTCAGAGGTTCCATAGTTATTGAATTTTCGCAAGACGGGCAGTTAATTAATATGGTTAAAACTGATGATAGCAGTGTGAAAAACAATTCCCTATGGAATCAAATAGCAAAAAGGAAATCTGTAAATATTGGACAGGCTTCTTATTATGTCAAAAACGACATGGGAATGTTTAACTTTTTGGCATCATCTTATTCGCAACTTATAACTGAGGATAGTCAAGGGAATCAAACAATCCTTTATGATGTAAACAATACTCAGATGACAAAAACAATTGTTGCATTTTTTGCTGTTATTGTATTTGCCGCAGTAGTCGTTTTGATGATTTTAGTCCAATTTGTGAAATTTCGCAAGCGATGAGAAATTCGTTCGTCTCTGCAAGCCAGCTTTTACCAAGATATGGATATAGTGTTGTCAAGGCTACAGCAAAGCGAAACAATGAATACTCCAAACTTTTATACCATTGCGACAATGTAAGCAACCACTGGGAGCTGATTGAAGGGTCCTTAGCTAATGATGAAATACTGGCTGCGCAAAATGTTCCCGATTTATTAATCATATAGAAACAGGGAGGTATTATCATGGCAAAGGCAGGCAGCAAAAAGCGCAAGATAATAATTTGCATCGTTTCGATAGTCGCGGTCATTGCGCTGCTTTTCGGAGTGTGCGCCGTCTATCTCGGCGACTACTATCACGCGATAACGCCCGCAGGTGAATCATTCAGGCTTCAAGACGGCAGTTCCCTGACCGAGACAATCAAACTCGACAACGGTAATATAGTCTGCAAGAGCGAAAATGCGACAAAGGGACTGATATTCTATCCCGGCGGAAAAGTCGAATACACGGCATATCTGCCGCTCATGGAGTCGCTCGCCCAAAAGGGCATACTTTGCGTGCTCGTCAGGATGCCGTTTAATCTCGCGGTATTCGATGTCAACGCCGCAGACGGCATACGGGAGATGTTTCCGGAGATCACCGACTGGTACATAGGCGGCCACTCCCTCGGCGGCTCGATGGCGGCGGCGTATCTCGAAAAACACCCGAGCGATTTTAAAGGTCTGCTGCTCCTCGCCGCATATTCGACCGCCGACCTCTCAAACGAAAATATAAGGACGCTGTCAATTTACGGCAGCAATGACGGAGTGCTCAACCGCGAAAAATACGAGCAGTACCGCAGCAACCTCCCCGAGCTTACCGAATATATAATCGACGGCGGATGTCACGCGTATTTCGGCGTTTACGGCAATCAGGATGGCGACGGCACCCCAACGATAGACAACGCCCGTCAGATAAATCTGACGGCGGATGCGGTTGCGAAGTGGGTTGGGTGAAGCTCACAGCGTGTCCGTTCAGATAAATCCACGATATAAAAATATACCCCGCTATGCATTTTTCGGCACAGCGGGGTTTGTTATTGGAGTTTTGTTCGTGATGTGTGGAGAACCTATGAGGTTATTTTCGTTTTTTCTCACTCGGCGTTTTCATTGGGTCAGGCCAGTTAACAACATTGCTTCTGAAAAATATCCGCACAACCTTCGGACTGAGCTCTTTAACATGCCGCCCGACATAGATACTTGCCAGAATGGTCAGCATTACCAAAAGCCAAACCGCAATCATTACGGAAGCAAAAACAGACAGGGGCTTTTTCTCTTTTGCCCTATTTATGGAAATTGTCTTTTCAAGCGTGACCAGCTCTTTGCCATCGCTTTCAACGGTATATACGGCATAATATCCTACAGAATCTTTATCGGGATCTCCGCTTTCAATAAAGCCGAGCGTCAGTGTACCGCCGTTTCTGTTGTCGTCAAGGAATTTGTCGGCGTCCGGTATCAATTCTTTGTAATATGGTATACAATAATATTTTTCACCACCGTTATACAACAGGAGCCTTTCGCCGCGAACTTCGCATCGCTCAAAGGTGACGGTGGAAACCCTAAGCTCATTTTCGGTAGGAGCATCGGACTTTGCGCCATATAGACAAAGTCCGATAAGAATCGTCAAACACACCGCTATAATAATATAGCTGCATACAAATTGTTCGGAGTCCTTAATGTTTCCCTTGAATATATCATCTTTCGGTCTCGGGACGATCGGAATATCCGTTTGATGGGTACGGTAATATCCCGCCTCGGCACAGCGAAGAAATTCTTTCCTGCCGACCGCCATGCTGTCAATATTAAACTTTTTCTCGCCCGCAAACAACTTTACATCTTTTTCTATAACTATTCCGGTAAGCTCATCATATTGGCAAGCGCGCTTGATGCCGAAAAAGTTTTTATAGACAAGCATTTCATTGGTATAATATATGCGCTGATTGAAATATGCAATAATAAGTGCCAAATCAGGCAATGCGAGTATAGCAAAGCCGGCAGCAATGCCGATCATATGGGGAATCCTGCCGCAAAGGAATGTAGCCGTCGCCAAAAGAACAAAACCGATAATCCCGATAACAAAAAAGGCTTTCGGCATCGTCACACGCCCGGCCCTGGCTTTTTCGCTTTGCGCCGCATCCATAACAAGTCTTGTCGCCGCTCGTGTAGCCACATAATTTTTCAAATGCCTTGACATATATTTCACCTCCGCCCGGACAGTACAGTAATTATACAACAGAGATTAGGTTTTGGCAATAAAGCGCAGGATGTTGTCGACGGAACAATTAATCCGATGCCTTTTTTGCTATTCCCTGCTCCAAGTCGCTGACTTCGTCTCTCAGCGCGGCAATCTGCTCCGGGTACGGATTTTTCTGAGCCGCGATTGCCTCCAGTTCTTTGATTGAAGCTCTCAGCTTTTTCTGGCTGTCTTCAATTTGCTCTTTTTGCTTTGAGAACGAATCAAAGAAATTATACAGACGCCGCGCATTTCCCGAGGCGGATTGACCGACCTCCAAGCGGTATACAGTATCAAGGCGTTTGAGCGAAAGATACGGCTTCTTTTCATCCTGATTTTCCGGCACGGATATTGCAAAATCCATTACAAATAGATCGTCGGGCATCGGCTCTTCTTTGCGAATCACGCTCTCGGAGAGGAAATCTTTTATCTTACCGACCTCCTGCTTATATTGCTCGCGGGAAAATCCAAGCAGATATTCCTCGTTTTTAACCGTATTGCGCAGACGGACATCAAAATCGGCAAGCATTTTCTTCTTCTCTTCAACCGACCTGTTCGCATCGTTAATGCTTTTTTCAAAAGCGGAGGACAGAAGCTCCGTGTGCCGCAGCTCGTTCTGCTTCTCGGCGAGCGTCTTCATAAGGGGCTCGGAAATGGACAGAGCTTTTACCTGAGCATATGTCAGCACATTTTCTTCGAGATCGGACGCCGAGCGCTGATAAGTTGACCCGCTCAGGAACTGCGAGATAAATCTCTGCTTCGTCTCCAGAATCTGCCACGAATATGAATCGAAGCTGCCCTTTGTGATATAGCGAAAAATCCGTATCTCTTCGTTCAGGTTTCCTTTGCGCATGATTCTGCCCTCGCGCTGAACCATATCCGCAGGACGCCACGGGGCATCCAGATGATGCACCGCCTTCAATTTTGTCTGCACATTTGCGCCTATGCCAAGCTTGAATGTCGAGCCAATAAGCACGCGGACGATTCCTCTGTTGACCTTTTCATAGAGCGCGACTCTCGTCGCCTCCGATGTGTAGCTGTGGACGAAAGCTATCTCCTCCTGCGGCATGCCTCTTTCCACAAGAAGGCTCTTCATTTCGGAGTAGACATTGAACTGTCCGGTTTTCGGCGTGGAGTAATCACAGAAAATTATCTGTGCACAGCCGGGATATTCCTCATATATTTTCATCACCTGCTCGGCACATACATCCGTCTTTCTGTAGCGGCTCTCCGGCAGTTCGTCGCAGCCGACCAGACGCAGATCAAGCGCCGCCTTTCTCCCGTCCGCGCTGACCTTCAGCATGTTGTCATAGCCCTTGTCTATCTTCTTCTTGCGTATTTCTTCCGTGCGCTCACAGAGCTTATTCATATATTCCTGAAGCTGGGGGCTTTTCTCAAGTAAAATATCGTCATAGCCGTTGAATTCCGGCAGATCTCCGCTGCCGTTCACGGCATAAAAGCACGCGATATTTGCAAACAGCCTGGAAAGCTCCGGGAGATTGAAAAAGCGCGCAAATCGCTTGACTATCCTGAAATTCGAAGTATCCACATCGATTTCGCACACATATTCAGGCTGGGCGAATGACTTGACCCAATTGTCGAACACATCCAGATGGGCTCTTCTCATGACATCCGGCTGAAGATACATCTGCATGGCATAGGCGTCGGAGATGGAGTTGCACAGCGGCGTGCCGGTTGCAAAAACTACGCCGCCCCCGTTGTTCTGCTCCTGAACGCAGCGCACTTTTCGCTGCATATGCAGGCACTTCTGCGAGCCCCTGAGATTTATTCCCGCTATATTTTTCTGCCTCGAGTCGATCGGAATGTTCTTGAAATTATGAGCCTCATCGACAAAGAGGGTGTTTATCTCCAATTTGTCGAATGTGACCTCGGTTCTTGTACTCTGCATCGACATGATAAGCTGATGTGCGGTTTTGCGTATTCCCTCCTCAACCCTGTTCAGCTCCTTTCCCAACCCAACGGCCTGGCGCAGGAGCGCCATCATATCCTCGAGCTTTGACAGATCATCCTCCATCTGAGTCAGGACGCATTCGGACGAAAGCGGTATCATTTCAAAGCAGCTGTACGCTATGATGATTCCGTCATAGTCCCCGTTTACAATTTGATTTAAGACCTTTTGGCGCACATCCGGCTGAAATGTGCCGGGATTCACGGACAGCAGCTTCGCCTTGGGATACATTGTCTGAAAAATCAGCTCCCACTGTCCGACAATGTTGTTCGGCACGACGAACATATTCTTTCTGGACAGCCCCATCTGCCGCATCTTCATCGCCGCGGCAATCATGATATATGTCTTTCCCGCGCCGACATCGAATGCGAGCAGCGTGTTTTTCTCGTTGATTATTCTCTGAACGGCGTCCTTTTGATATGGATAGAGTTTGATTTCTTCGCTCATCTGCGGGAACGACAGATTGGCGCCGTCATAGTGCTTTACGCAGAGTCCGCCGAATATTTTGTTGTAGCTCTCCTCAACATCCCAGCGCCTGTCCTCGTCTTCCCAAAGCCATTTTCTGAACAATTCGAGAATCTTGTCCCGCTTTTCGAGAATCAGAACCGTCTCTTTCTTTGTATCGCGGCGAATCTCGCGCATGTTGAGCATCGACTCAAAGATATACAGCGCATTGTACTGCGGTATCCCGTATTCAAAATCAATCCTCGAGAGGCCGCCGTAATTCCCCTTATCCGGGATGAACCAATAGCCCGTATTCGGTTCATAGTTGACAAGATTGTAATTCTGCCTTCCTTTGGACTCCCAGATTTCATACCCGTTTATCAGATAAAAAATAAACTCGTTGATTATTCTCCTGTCCATCCACGGGACTCCGGGGGTCGCTTCTATATCTTTATATTTAATAGTATGTTCAACCGAGCTTACTCTTTCTCTCCCCGGCTTTTTGTATTTGTAGACCTTTGCCTCTTTCAGCTTTCTCGCCTTTGCATAGAGCTCAATCCAATGGTCGAGGGTGAACTGCTGCAGATCCTGCTCCGAGAGAGTGTCTATCATCTCAGACACCGGCATTTCGCAGTAGATGCTGCTATCTTTTGCTTCGCCGCTTACCGTAGGGTCGCCTATACCCAAAGTGTCATAATCTCTGTGGAGCAGCTCATACACCACGCCCTCATGGATTTTTTCCTGCAGCTCTTTGCTCTCCTGCGTTTCGGCAAGGTAGCGCACTATATAGTCCTTGCTCTTGTAAGTCATCAGGGGCACATTCAATCTGCTGAGTATGTTGTTAAGCTCTGCCTTCCACAGTATGCGAAGCTGTTTTTCAAGCCTGGGCGAACCGTATTTCGGCTTGCGTTTGAGATTTATCCCATCCTCGCAGACAACAATAATCCCCCAGTTATCGGGAATCTTCGCGCCCGCAGAAGCGCCGTGCCTCTCGCCCACTACGAGATAGTTATAGTCGAAATACTGCTGATAATACTCCACCTGACGCGGCAGCCTGCGATAGCTGTCGCGGTCGCTCTTGATTTCAAATCCGGTCAAGCAATCGCTGACCAGCATCACATCACAGACCGATTCGCCAATGCTTTTCTCCTGATAAATACGCCCTTCCGGATAGTCCGCCTGCAGCCACTCTATCAAAATGCCGCGGATTGCTTTATCGTCCATTTTTTGTCGCCTCCCGAGGCTCATCATAGCACGGAGGATGTCCCATTTTTGTCACATCGGATATCAGATGTCACGAAGAAATAACGCAAGCACGAAACCGCATTAAATTTTCACGACTGCCGGAACTTCAGATATGAACCGACCTGAGATATAGCTTTTCCGAAGTCGGGATCGCTGCGGAGCTTCACGCGAAGAGATTTCATAAAGCGGCAGCTTTCGGGGAGCTCTTCAACGCATATCCTTGCCCGATACAGCGGCGAGAGATACTGCTTTATGCCACAGGCACTCTCGGAAATATAATTGCCGTGCTTCAACGCACCATGACCGATGCGCCCGTCAAAAACCGGATACATGCACCGAACGCCGCAGCAGTCGTCGCCAACCTCGGTCAATATGCAATAATGCACGCCGTTCGTATACGGCGAACAGTCGATTTTCAAAATATCTCCCGGGCGATACGGCACCGGCAG
>UMJB01013393.1_pt1 | contig 12347 bp, 10 predicted proteins | sample 1965961 | NCBI WGS metagenome assembly UMJB01 (sample SAMEA4836139, study PRJEB28245) | human gut metagenome | biome: gut microbiome; material: fecal sample | place: Denmark | collected 2008
AAAATACGGCGACATAAAGCTCTGCTATAAAATCGACGCCGAGAATAAGAGCGGCAAAAAATATACTTTTGTTTCCGACGAGAGCCTTGAATGGAAGCAGAGTCGCATTATTGAAAATAATATATATTTCGGCGAGGTTCACGACATGAGCCTTGCAGACGAGCTGACGGCGAACAGCGGCTTTCAAAATGTTATCAAAGCCCCGGCGCATGAGACTCAGTTTTTCGTTCAGGACTGCCCGGCGGACCGAGCGGAGCGCGTGATAAAGCCCGTAAAGCTCTTTGACCTCGGCGAAGTTTCGATATGCGACATGGGCGAGAATATTTCCGGCTATCCGGTTGTTGCGGCAACGGTTGACGGCGCGGATATAACCGTCAGATGCAGCGAGGAAATAAACCCGGACGGCACGTTGAATTTTGACTCCTGCGACCGCGGGCAGATTCAAAAAGACGAATACCGCAACGCGAAAAAGGGCGAAGAGTGCATGCCCTGGTTTACCTGGCACGGCTTTCGGTATTTCGAGCTGACGAACAACGCCGAGCCCGTGCGCTGCGAAGTAGTCCACTCGGACTGCGCCGTGACCTCGTCGTTCGAGTCGGACAGCGAGATGCTCAACTGGCTCTACGACGCATATATCAGAACGCAGCTGAGCAACATGCATTCGGGCGTGCCCTCGGACTGCCCGCATATAGAGCGACTCGGCTACACCGGCGACGGTCAGCTCTGCTGTGAAGCGGCGATGATGCTTTTGGATTCGCAGAAATTCTATAAAAAGTGGCTTGAGGATATCTCCGACTGCCAGAGCATCGGAAACGGTCACGTCCAGCACACCGCGCCTTTCATGGGCGGCGGCGGAGGCCCCGCAGGCTGGGGCGGCGCGATAGCGGTCGTGCCGTATGAGATGTATAAAATATACGGCGACAAAGAGACCTTTCGCCGTTATCTGCCGAAGATCCTTCGGTATTTTGATTATCTCGACTCGCGAAGCTCCGGCGGTCTCGTCTGCCGCGAGGAAGAGGGCGGCTGGTGCCTCGGCGACTGGTGCCCGCCCGAACAAATAACAATATGCGAGCCACTCGTCAACACTGCGCTCTATGTCAAGCAGATGATGATGACAAAAGAAGCATCGGAGGCTATCGGCGAAAGCGAAACTGCCGCCATGCTCGAAAAGCGCATAGAAGAAAAGAAGCAGGCTATTCTCAACGCATATTACAGCCCGCAGACCGGCTCGTTTATCGGCGACGCGCAGGGTGCAAACAGCTTTGCTGTTGATATCGGACTCGGCGGCGAGCGCGCTTTCAACAATACAAAAAAGAAATACGACGCCGCAGATGCTTTTGACACCGGCATTTTTGGCACGGATATTCTAACCCGCGTGCTGTTTGAGCGCGGCTGCGCCGACACGGCTTTCCGCCTGCTGACTTCAACGGGCAAAGGCTCGTTTTATAACATGAAAAAGCAGGGCGCGACGACCATCTGGGAGAACTGGGACGGCGAGCGCTCGCACAGCCACCCGATGTTCGGCGCGGTGACGCGATATCTGTTCTCGTTCATTCTCGGCATCACGCAGGAGAAAAACTCGGCTGGCTATGAAAAAATTGTCATCGCTCCGCAGATTCCCGACAGGCTCAACCGCGCGAGCGGTCACATAACGACGGTGCGCGGTGAAATAGCCGTCTCGTTTATCAGAACGGAGCGCGAGATGGACTTCTATGTAACCGTTCCGCAAAAATCATGGTTTACTTACGGCAGCGACTGCGAATATGAACTCTGGGAAGGCGAAAACCATATCCACATTGATTTTGAGGAGTAAAATATGGCTATAATCATCACAAATTACAGCGGAAAATATCGGGACGATGTCCGCAATATCTGCCTTGACACGGCGGGCAGCAACGCGCGCGAAGAAAAGTCAATGCGCTTTTTGCTCGCGACCTTCTGCGACTACTATATAGACCGCGATGCAGAGCACTGCTTCATCGCCGTCGATGAGGACACGGACAGCGCGGTCGGCTATATCTTCTGCGCGCCGGACTATCAAAAATACAAGCGTATATTCAAAGCCGAATATCTCCCGCGCGTCAAGGGCTGTAAAAAAGGAGATATAATTGAGTCGTGGGCGTCCGTAAACGGCCCCGCGCTATTCGCAAGAAGCTATCCCGCGCATATGCACATCAACATAAAGCCCGGCTATCAGCACTGCGGCATAGGCACCCGCCTGTTCGCGGCTCTGACCGAGCGTCTCAGAGAGATCGGCTGCAAGGGCGTTATGCTGGTGGTCGACTCATATAACACCAACGCAATAAATTTCTATAAAAAGAACAAGTTTGATATCATATTCCCTCTTCGCGTCTGCACGGTCATGGCGCGCAGGGTCTGAGAAAGAAGGGAAAAAATATGAAATTAGCCGTCATCGGCACGGGCTGGATAGTCAAAAGCTTTATTGACGGGCTGAAGTTCGCGCCCGATTTTGAACTCTTCGCCGTATATTCGCGTTCGCTCGAGCGCGGAGAAAAATTCGCAAAAGAGAACGGGATAAGTAAAGTCTACACCTCGCTTGACGAGCTCGCCGACTCCCCTGCCGAGTGCGTCTATATCGCGAGCCCAAACGCCCTGCATTATACTCAGAGCAAAAAAATGCTCGAGAGCGGAAAGCATGTCATCTGCGAAAAGCCGATAACAGTAACGCCCGACGAATTTTCGGAGCTCTGCGAAATCGCGGATGGAAATAAGCTCATATATATCGAAGCTATAATGTATATGCACTCGCCCGTGCGGGCGGCGCTCAGAGAAGCTCTCGGTGACATCGGCAAGGTCTGGACTGCGCATTTTGATTTTTCGCAGTATTCCTCAAAATATCCAGCCTATCTTCGCGGCGAGCTGCCGAATATTTTCAATCCCGCCATGGCTACGGGCAGTCTCATGGATCTCGGCATTTACTGCGTCTATCCTGCAATCGATCTGTTCGGCGAGCCGAAAACCGTCTCGGCAGTATCGGCATTTCTCGAAAGCGGAGCTGACGCAGCAACCGCCGTCTCGATGCTAAGTAAAAACACCGCGATAACAATGACAAGCTGCAAAACCGGGCAGGATCACGCGGGCTCGCAGATAATCGGCGAGCGCGGCAGCATAAAAATCGGCTCAATTTCAAAGCTCGCGGATATCGAACTCGTGATGAACGACGGGACGAGCCGCATTATCTGCGGCGACACGCCGAAAGATGAACTCATGGGCAACGAGGCTCGCGCGTTTTATAAGCTGATAACAGAGCCGGAAAACAACAGAGAAAAATACAGAGAGCTGCGCGAAACGGCGCTCTCTGTGAGCCGCACGATGCAGCGCATACGCGAGTCGGCGGGAATAAAATTTGACGGAGGGATAGCATGAAATATGTGAAAACAGGCGATGTCCTCGCGGTAAGGCTTGACCCGGGCGAGGAAATAATCGCGTCGGTGCTGAAGATAGCAAAGGACGAAGATATCCGCTTTGCCGAGATATCAGCCATCGGAGCGGTAGGGCGCGCGGTGTTCGGGCTATACGACCTCGAAGAGCAGAAATACCACAGCCTGACATTTGTTCAGCCGCTCGAGCTCGTTTCATTAAACGGCAATCTCAGCCGCAAGGACGGCGAGCCTTATCTCCACCTCCACGCCGCGTTCGCGGACGAAAAAGGCGCCGTCATCGGCGGTCACCTGAATGAAGCGGTGATAAGCGCGACCTGCGAAATGTTCATCAAAATTTTCGACATCGACATGGGCAGGCGCATAAGCGAACAGACGGGGCTCAACATTTTTGACATCTGAAAACCAAGCAGGGAAGCCGACATATGCCGCGCTTCCCTGTTTTTTCTTGTCGAACACCATGAAATATTGCACAAAATCAATAAAAATTCATAAAAAATCAAAATTTCTTTACAAAAACTATTGCAAAGTGAATCAAAATCACATATAATTATTCTCAATCAGCGTAGTAACTGAGGGTGAACAAATGCGGCAAGTAAGATTTGAGATCACCGACGGCATCTGCCGTCCGGCAGGATGCGAAACGGACGACATCGGATATGCGGCAATCTCCGATGCTCAGTGCGCCTCCGAAGCAAGAAAAAGTTCAACCGCCTCGGGCGGCCGTATTTCCTACGGCATAGTGATGACCGTCACGGAAAACGGATTCAATGAAACAACAAGTTTTCCCGACATCTCTTTCAGCAGAAAAAAGCTGAGGGACTTTGTCTCCATGCTCGAGCGCAACGATGTCTCCCCCGCCCATGTGGAGGAGATGATAGACGATTTCTTCTACGCGGGATAGGCGCGGCAGGCGAAAAGCCGTGTTTTGCGATTTGCAAGACACGGCTTGTTTGCGGTTTAACGGAAGTTCGCAACATTATTTTTTCATAACGGTATTTTCAGATACCGATCAAAGGCGGCATATTCCTCTGCGGTAAAGCGAACGGTCAAGAATTTTCAATTTTTGGTTTGTCTCTGAAGCAAATTACTGTTGACTGATTATTGTAAATATGGTACAGTATTATTTGACTGAAAACGGATTTTCAATATGAAATCCACAAAAAACGGAGGGGTTTCAAAAAATGCCGAATCTTATCAAAAAAATCGCGGCACCTCGCTATTCCGAATGGGTAAAAGGGGATTAGCAAATAGTGTTAATCTTTAAGTTGCCTACTTCAAGATATATCATCGAAATAAAATAATCAATATTGCGAAAGCCTTTTGCACGACATTTAATTTCTTGGATACGGCTGTTTATTCCTTCTGTTAGACCTGCTGTAAGCCTGCTTTTGAAATATTGCAACACACCAGAATAATGCGATTTTATCATTTTGACATTTTTTTATCGGCTCTAATCGAGAACGAACAGCCCATGATAACCATTTTTTAAAGGCAATTTCAGCTACCTGTATATCAAATATATTTCGATACATATCTTGAAATGTCAGTTTCATCTGATATGCTTTTGCAAGATGCTTGTTTTCTTTTGATAAAGTTTTTAAGTCATTTTGTTGACGGAGAGTAAGATTGTTTGGATTCTTTAACCAAATATATCGTGAGCCTTTTAAACAAGGATTTATCGCAGTTTCATTGCGACGCACTGCATCTATTGCCTCGTTAAGTAGCTTTATGACATGAAACTTATCAAATGTAACCGAAGCGGTGGGAAGGTATTTCTTTGCACCTGATATAAACGCCGTTGACATATCAATAGATATATTTTTGATATTTTCACTGGAGGTGTTGTGGTTGGCGATTTCTTCACAAAAACGTTGTATCGTTGATTCATCCTTGCCTTGCGTAGCATAAACAACTTCTCGCTTAATCATATCAACAAAAATGCTGACATATTTATGACCTTTACGTGTTGATGTTTCATCTATGCCGATTTAAGATAAGCCTCGGAAATCTTTCATTGCATACGCTTTTGAAATATGAAAATGTAATATTCGCCATATTCTTGTGTCATGCTCTCCCATCAGTTCGGCTATTTTTGAAACAGGCATTTCTTTAACAAGTGTTAAAATAAACGCTTCAAATAATACAGTAAAACCACTACGAGGTCTTGACCACGGTGGCATAAACAAATGCACACCACAATTATTACATTTTACTTTAGGATTACGAAAATGGATATAACATTTATATTGAAAAAAAATTAAGATGACGCCAAACTTTTTCAACGGTATCGTGAGTTGAGCATTCTTCTTTTCCGCATACAGGACATAGAAATTTGCTGCCATGTTCAAAATCAATATAGATATGCAATTTGCTTAATTCGCTAAATGCAATATTACTAATATATAAATATTACTAATATATAATGGTTTTTCGATACATAAAGCAGATTCAAATAGTTCTGTTTGTATATTCATATTCGCACATCCTTTCATACCTATTATATCAAATAATTAGAGGAAAGAAATGAGGCATCATAATGATTCAAATTAACAAAAGAAGCATAGTCGTATGTATATTACTATCAATAATAACATTCGGAATATACGGGATATATTGGTTGTATTTACTTGTAAAAAATACTCGTTCAATACAAAAGAATACAACGAGCTGTACGGGAGAAATGTTATGTTTAATGTTTGTACCGTTTTATTCTCTGTATTGGTGGTATACAAGGGGAGAAAAAGTCAAACAGGAATTCAGTCAGCACAATTATGCTTCAACAGGTAACGGAATTGTATATTTGATTCTCGCAATTTTCGGATTGAGCATAGTTTCTATGGCTATTATGCAAAGCGACTTCAACTCATTAAAATCTGAAACCCACTCGGAACAGCGAAGTGCCAAAATCACATCCACCCCGAAGGGCTGGTCTACAAAACCGAAGGAGAGACTGAGCTACTATCTCTACTTCTGCGGACAGAACGCGATATATAACCTCGTCGCCTCTTTCCTGACCACTTATCTCATGCTCTCTATCGGCGGACTTGTCAAAACCGCGGGAATCATGCTCGCGGTCAAGGTATGGGACGCAGTCAACGACGCTATTTTCGGCGTGCTGTTCGATAAAGTAAAATTCAAGAGCGGCAAGAAGTTTGTCCCGTGGCTCAAGATATCGCTCGTCTTTATCCCGCTGACTACGGTCATGCTCTTCGCCATACCCAATAACTTCAGCGAAAACGCGAAGCTCATCTGGCTCGCTGTTTCATATATACTCTGGGATACCGCTTACACCCTCTGCGACGTGCCGATATTCGGTATCATCACCTCGATGAGCGAAAACATTGACGAAAGAAACAGCATTATATCCTATAAGCAGATTTGGGCGGGCGTGGGCTCGGGCGTTGCGCTCATTCTCGGCACCGTCCTCGTCGGCGAGCAGGTCAAGCTCAACTACACGGTAGTCGCAATAATCTGCGCCGTGTTCGCAATTATCACGATGATCCCCGCCTGCTTCAAGCTTGAGGAGCGCTTCGGCGGAGACAGGGATGAGGATTTCACGATCAAAAAGATGTTCAGCTATCTCGTTCAGAACAAGTATCTGCTCATCTATTACATAGGCTATTTCTTCTATTCGAGCGCCAACGTCTCCGGCTCGCTCAACCTTTTCGTCTCGTTCTATCTCTTTAACAACTCGCAGTTCTCGCTCGTCGTTCAGGCTCTGAGCCTTGTTCCCGCGGCGATATTCTCGTTCCTCGTGCCCCACATGGTCAGAAAATTTGACAAGATGAAGCTGTTCAGAGTCTGCACTTTGGCTACCGTTATTTTAAGCGTCGTCATGTGGCTCATCGGCTACAACTCGATGATAGGCTTCATCATCATCTCGATACTGCGCGCGGTACCCATGGCTATTCTCGGCGTCATGCTCTTCATGTTCACGCCCGACTGCGCGGAGTTCGGCAAATTCACCTCCGGCATCGAGGCCAAGGGAATCACCTTCGCGATTCAGACCTTCATGTGCAAGCTCACCGCAGCCGTCTCCGGCGCGCTCGGAATGTTCATACTCGGTCTCAAGTCCACCGGCTGGGTCAGCGTCGAGGGAGCGCAGAACTTCGCAGACCTCCAGGGTGTCACTCAGACAGACCATGCGAAGGCCGTTCTGTGGTTCATCTATGTTATGTTCACGGCGATAGGCTACGCCATAGCCTATGTCATCTGGACCCGCTACAAGCTCACCGACAAGGATGTTCAGACCATGGCGGACTGCAACAGCGGCAAAATAACCCGCGCCGAAGCCGAAGAAAGACTCGGCGGAAGATACGACAAGAAGTCGAAGAAATAATTCTCGGCGCAGACAAAACAGCAAATAAAAAAGGTCACAATTTGCAGCAATGCGGATTGTGACCTTTTGGTTTATTGTTTTGCGCTTTTAAATACACTTTACCCGCTCTTGTTTATTGGGCAAAGACCGAATACTGAGCACCATTAAATAGCTCGGAGCAAAATATATTACCACATAATATACACTACGCGCTCTTGTAGGGGTCGGCGACCTCGCCGACCCACTGCTGACGAAGTCAGCACAAAGCAATAGTTTTTCCTATTTGTAATGACTCGAAAAAGCATTGTCCAAACTCCGTGCCGCCGTTGGCGGCATAGGGTCGTCGAGTCGCCGACCCCTACAACAAGCAAAACTTTATCGGCGCAAAACTCCCCGCACACTGAGATGCGGGGAGACTTCTCGATATCAAATGTTATTCTGACTGTTCCTGTCTTTGAATTTCACGGCACAAATCGCCGAGACGCCTAACAGAAGTATACATTCAGGTATGTAATTAAACTTTGGCGGAATGATACCTTTCAAATACAGTATTGCATACAGGAAGTCGCAAAGAATCACCGCCAGAATGATAATTATATATGCTATAGTTTTCTTCTTATTTCTGACTTTCTTCATTTTATTTACCCCGCTTTTTTTCGATCTCTTCAAGAAGATCATCGCTTATATTGACATGCGGGTTATATTTTTTCGCCAAATCGCAAAGTTGAGTAACAAGCTTCCAATAATGCGACATGACCGGAGTAATCGGTATGCTGCCCGGCATATTCTTTGCACGCACCACAACTTTATAGATTCCGAAAAGGGGCATCCGCTTTGAATCTATGGCGAGAATATTTTCGTAGCTCACATTCATATTCATCGCCTTTTTGCCCTTTGTGACTCTGAATGAATTGAATTTTGCGCAGCTCTCACCGAGTTCAACATATCGGTTAAAATACTCAGCAAAAAAGACCGCAAAGAAAGCAATCATCAGTCCGATTCCGCCGACAAGCGTCCTTTTAAAGCTGTCGGTATCATAGCGTCCGCGCCAAAACAGCAGCGCCATTCCTATACCGATTGCAAACAGAACAACCTCCTGCAAAAACAGAATCGACTTTTTGTATTCAGATTTCATTTTATTTTCCTCTATAAATGCGCATTAGCGGGAATATCAACCGTAATGCTGCCGATTGATATTCCCACATATCAGCCAAAATTTCTCTTTTCCCCAAAGCTGTTTAAAATATTTTTTAAAGCACAACTTCTCTGCCCGTCCTTGCGGACTCGTAAACTGCGCAGAGAATCTTTATCATATCAATTCCCTGCTGTGGCTTGAAGCACGGCTCGGCGCCCTCGATGACCACATCGTAGAAGTGCCTGAGGTTTCTCGCGTGCTCTCTGTCGGTAGCGTAGTTAGTCGGGATAACATCGAGGCACTTGCCGTATTCCTCGGTGTAAAACTCGACCTCGCCGTCCTGCCAATTGAGTCCCGCCTTCGTGCCGCGAAGCTCGACAAAGCGTGTCTCTTTCTTGACGTTCGACGCCCAGCTGAACTCTATCTGGAGCTGCGCACCGTTATCGAAGCGGATAGTGCCCATCGCAAGATCCTCAACGTCAAACGTGCCGTCCTCGACCTTGTCGCCGAAGTCGGAGTTCACGGAGTCGCTGACGTCGTTGTCGGCAAACTTGCAGTATGTGCTGCCGGTCACGGCGACGGGAGTCGGGTTGCCCATGAGCCATATCGCAAGGTCTATCATGTGAACACCGAGGTCAATGAGCGGGCCGCCGCCGGACTGCGCCTTGGTGGTGAACCAGCCGCCCTTTCCGGGGATCCCGCGTCTCCTCTGCCAGCCGCAGCGTCCGCAGTATATCTCGCCCATTTTGCCGTCGTCAATGAACTTCTTCGCAAGCTTCGACGCGTCGGTGAAGCGGTTGTTTCTCATGACCATGAGCGTCTTGCCCGCAACGTTCGCGGCATCATTCATCTTCATGACCTCTTCGACATTGACGGCGTCCGGCTTCTCGCAGAAAACGTGCTTGCCCGCTTTGAATGCGGCGACCGCGATTATCGAGTGGAGATAGTTCGGGGTGCAGATATCGACAGAGTCTATCGTCTCATCCTTGAGCAGCTCGTTGAAATCGGTATATACCTTCGCGTCGGGGAAAAACCCGTCGCGGCACTCGACCGCCCTCTCCTCGATTATGTCGCAGAGCGCAACAACCTCAAGTCGATCGTCTTTAAGATAGTGCTCGCGGTGAGCGCCGTTGAATATTCCGCCGACACCGATAATACCTACTCGCCATTTTTTCATAGAAAGACCTCCAAAAATGTATTTCATACGAATTGATTTTAACATAACAAGAAATAAAAAACAAGAGCGGCGGCCTGTACGAAATGCCGAAAAAACAGCTTTATTTTTAGTTGATTTAACAATTTGATTTGTGATTGACAACGGAACGGCGGAACGCCTTATGACGCTCCGCCGAACCTTGCTTTTATGAAATTGTGTTTTGCAAATTAAAGCTTATTTATCAAACGCGCCAAAGCGGGCTGCTATCTTCACGCCGGTCTTTGCAAGCGGAAGAAGAGCAACTATGGTTCTGAGCGCTCCGTCAGCAGAGGACGAGAGCACGGAGGAAACGAGGAAATTGACAACAATTTTCTGCGAGGCGTTCATGTCGAGAGCTGCAACAGCGGTCTTTATCGCCACAGCGTTGTTCTCCTCGGTAAGCTCGGAATGGAGATATCTGAACAGAACGACAAACGCATCCGCCGAGTCGCCTTCTATGCCGACAAACCAGTTTCTGGTCTTGGCTGCGCTCTCATTTGCGCTGAAAACTCCGCAGGCGGCGATATCCTTTATTGCAGCCGCAAACTTCTCCTTGTCAAGGTTTATTGTAAGCGTGACCGCGGGGGCGGTCTCCTCGCCGTTTTCGTCAACCTTGGCGGCCTGGAGCTCGATGTCCTTGAGCTTGGGGGCGATCATATCGTATACGCCGCCGGTGGTGAGGTCAACCTTAACGCTGTTGCCGATACCCAGGCTGATTTTGCCCAGCATATTGTGTATCTGAGTGTCGATAAGTCCCGTGTCAATAGCGGAGGCAAGATTCGGGAGAAGCTTCAGAACCTCGTCGACCGGGGATTCCGCAGAGGCAACTGCGTCAACAAGAGTGAATATGGGAGTGATGATGCCGCGGATACGGCGATCCATCTTCTCGTTTGTGTTGGCGCCCTTCTTAACATATGCGGTGTACTCGTCGGAGGTCATAAAGTCCTTTATGCCGAGAGCCTCAAATATGGGGATGAGATCCTCGTATATGCCCAGCTGCGGACCGTAAAATAAGCTGGTTGTGTTCTCAAAGGAAACAACGGTAGTGAGCAGCGAAAGGGGCCTGAACAGCGACGCAACAGCGTCGAGGAAGCCCTCCTTGTCGCCGTTAGCGAAACCGAAGTCGCCGTCAACAACAGTGAGATACTGCCATGCGTCAAGCTTGTCTACGGGCTTGCCGTCCGCGCCGAGCGTAGCTGCTGCGGCGTTAAGAGCCGCGATAGCACCCGCGCAGGTCTCCTTGTCAAGCTTTGCGGCAAGGTCCTTGGGTCCCTTTGCAACAAGACTGCTGAGTCCGCCGACAAGCGGGAACAGCTTCTTTGCAACAAGAGCTACGGTTTCATTGGTATATACCTTCTCGTTGAGCACCTGGGGAACTCCGCCCTCGGGAACCTTCAAAACGGTGAAAAGAATATCTTCAACTCTGCCGATAGACCTGTTGACAGCCTTCTTGGAAGCGCCGATGGGATACTTAACCTTGGTGCGCTCCATAGCGTCAACGTCGGGTTTTTCGTCCGTAGGATCGGATACGGCAAGAGCAGCCGCTTCGCTGACAGCGCCGTCAAGCGCTGCGGTCGCTTCCTCCTGCGCAAAGGCATTGAGCCCTGCCGCCATAACGGACATTATCATGCACAGGCAAAGTATAACGCTCAGCGCTTTTTTAAATGTTTTCATTTACTCTGTTCTCCTTTCGTTTTGTAAAAACATTATAGACATTGTTATTCTTTGCTTCTTTTTTTCTCCTCCTTTGCAGCAATTTATATTATAACATTAAGTTATAAATTCAGCTTCTAATATGCAGAGCCGACAAAGTACCGCACTATTCATAAAATAATTCAGAACCCTCGCGGATATTATACACTATATCTACAAATAAGTAAAGTTATATCTTAAAGAAGTGTTATTAATTATTTGAGATATAAGGGGAATTGTTGAAATTCCCCTCGTTGTTTAAAAATCAAGTCTCTCCCGTAGGCTCTGTTTTATCCCAACCTCACACACGATGCTAAGCCCGAGGAAGCAGTCCTCAAAGAAATCGCGACCCAGTTTGAACTCCGGCAGAAGATAAGGCTTCATTTTGCCCTTTATCAAGCCTATGAGCTTATCCGTATCCATGCCCTCGTCGAGCTCATATATAACTACCCTGCCCGGATTCATCAGCGCGATTATCGCCTGGAGGCGTTCGCTGCAAAAAGCTATGCGCTCTGATTCAATGTCCGGAGTGTGCCGCGGGATGTTTTCGACCTCGCCGGCAGCGCCCGACGCGCCGCAGAGCACCTCGCCGTTTGCGATTAT
>UMJB01016442.1_pt1 | contig 12288 bp, 10 predicted proteins | sample 1965961 | NCBI WGS metagenome assembly UMJB01 (sample SAMEA4836139, study PRJEB28245) | human gut metagenome | biome: gut microbiome; material: fecal sample | place: Denmark | collected 2008
GCCCATGTAAAGCATATCGGCAAGGCCGCCGTTGTTCAGGATCTCGACCCACATGGGGTGTTCCAGACCGTCACCGACGAAATATTCCATGTGGATGACGCCGCTGCCCGGCAGGTTTGCCAGGATCATGCCGAATGCCATGGGCAGCAGGATCAGGGGCTCGAATTCCTTCACGATGGCGAGGTACAGCAAAAAGCAGCCCACGCAGATCATCACTGCGTACAGGTAGCCGCCGGGCTCACCGAACCGTGCAAAGCCGGAACTTTGGAAAATACCGACCAGAGTATCAATAAACTGTGTCATGTTCTTCCTCCTGTGTTAAAACGGGGCCGTGGTGTCGTTCACACCGGCCTTGCCCCAGCCGTTGGTGCCGCGGCGCACCGCCCTGAGGGTGTACTTGCCATTGCCCATTGCGTGGATGGCGGCCATGATGGCAGCCACCACATCACCGGGAATGCCTTCCTCCACCTGGGGAGCCGGAGCAGCGGCCTGCTGCACCGGGGCAGCGGGCTTTGCAGGGGCGGCAGGCTTGGAGGCAGCAGCCTTTGCGGCAGCCTTCTTCTTGCCCAGACCGTCGAAGATCTTGCCCTCCAGCGTGATGATCGCCATCAGCAGCACGAGGATCAAGAACACCAGCACGATACCGGTAACGGTAACGACGACGTCAAAACCTAAATCCATGGTTTTTCCTCCTGTTTCTCAACGATTCGCAGCTGGTGCAGGCACCGGCCGCAAAAACACGATTTGGAAATATTATACCTTATTTTCCCATTTAATTCAACAAAAATGGACAAATTTTCTTTTTTCCCGCAACATTCTTACCGGCGGCCGATGCGCGGGGTGGCGTCGGTGAAGCCGGTCTCCAGCTTGTCGCCGATGCCAAGGCTCATGGCCGTGCCCAGGGCCACGCAGTTGACGGGGTCGGGCGAGACGGTCACTTCCACCTTCAGCTCCTGGGCCAGATACTCGGTCAGGCCGTGCAGCTGGGCACCGCCGCCGGTAAGCATGACGCCGTTGCGGTAGATGTCACCGGCCAGCTCCGGAGGGGTCTTTTCCAGCACCTGATGAGCCGCGGTGCCGATCTGCTCGCTGAGCATCATCACCGGCTCGTACAGGTCATCGGTGGACACGTTCACGCGCACCGGCAGGCCGGTGAGCAGGCTGCGGCCCTTGATCTCCATGGTCTCGTGGAAGTCGGTCTTTTGCGGGCAGCAGGCCACATGCTTTTTCAGCTCCTCGGCGGTGCGCTGGCCGATGGCGATGCTGTACTTGTTGCGCACATGCTTGAGGATCTCCTCATCGTAGTGGTTGCCGGCCACCCGCACGCTGGTGGCCTTGACCTTGCCGCCCAGGCTCAGCACGGCGATGTCGGTGGTGCCGCCGCCGATGTCGATGATCATGCGGCCGTCCGGCTGGGTGATGTCGATGCCGGAGCCGAGGGCGGCGGCGATGGGCTCGTCGATGAGGTACACCTGACGGGCACCGGCGGCCACCACGGCCTCCACCACGGCGTCGCTCTCAATGCCGGTGATGGCGGCGGGCACGCACACGGCCACCCGGGGCTTGACCATATGGGAGCTGTACACCTGCTTGACAAAGCGGCAGATCAGCTCCCGGGTCATGGTGTGGTCGCTGATGACGCCGTCCTTCAGCGGGAAGATGGCGGAAATGTAGTTGGGGGTGCGGCCTACCATGGCCAGGGCCTTGTCGCCCGCCTCCAGCACGGAGTTCTTGCGGGTGTCCATCGCCACCACGCTGGGCTGCTTGAGCACAACGCCCTTGCCCTCCTGCGCGATGATGATGGTAGTCGTACCCAGGTCGATGCCGATATCGTTCTGTGCCATAAGTCGTTCGTTCCTTTCTCTTGTGCCTCTATCGTAAAAAGCCCGCCGGGCGGGCAAAAATCAGATCAGAGTTCAGTATAACATAGTTGCGGCAAAAAGTATACAAGTTTTGCGCGTTCCACGTTTTCTGTCATCCGATGCCGCTTGCCGTAACGACCCCTTCCGTGAAAAGGCGTTTGGAGCGGCCCGCAGGCCGCGACAAACGCGAATATAAAAATAATATTTCCGCTGCAACAACGACGACCGCTGCCTGTGGCAGAAACAGGAAGGAGTTGTTGGGGCAGCGGCCAGCAGGACATGAGTGCCGCTCAAGGCACGAAATGGACGCTGGGTGCCGCAACTCGTTTTGCCAGAGCAGCGCGGAGGCTATTCTAAATCGTTCACTCTGCAAAAGCAGCATCCACACCCACCTGCTCCGGCGGCAGCTCCGCCTGCAGCAGGGCGCACAGGCCGCTGTAACGCAGGTTCTGGCGCACATTGCTCATCATGCGGTTGGCCACGTCCCGCCGACCCGCCACGATGCACAGCTTGCGTGCGCGGGTGACGCCGGTGTAGAACAGGTTGCGGTAACACAGGCGGGGCGGCACCTGCGCCACCGGCAGGATCACCGCCGGGAACTCGCTGCCCTGGCTCTTGTGCACCGTGATGGCGTAGGCGATCTCCAGTTCGTTGAGGTTCTCGGCCGGGTACACCAGCCGCCGGTCGTCCATGCGCACCACCATGGAGCGCTCCCTTGTGTTGATGCTCTCCACGATGCCGATGTCGCCGTTGTAGGCTCCCACGCCCTGTTCCCCGCCGATGCGCTGCCAGACGATCTCGTAGTTGTTGCGCACCTGCATCACCTTGTCGCCCACCCGGAACACCCGGGCCGCGCTCTGCAGCTGGGGTTTGCCCTTCTGCTCCGGGTTGAGCAGGTTCTGCAGCTCCACGTTCAGCGCCTGGGTGCCGGTGGGGCCCAGCTTTGTGGGGCAAAGCACCTGAATGTCCCGCACGGGGTCGAACCCATAGCTGCGGGGCAGCCGGGTGGTGACAAGGTCGCACACCAGCTTCTGGGCGGCGTCGCCGTCCGCTTCGAGGAAGAAGAAATCGTCCGTTTTGCCGCCCTTCTGCAGCGGCTCGCCGCAGATGATGTGGTGGGCATTTTCCACGATGAGGCTGCGTTTGGCCTGCCGGAAGATCTCGTTGAGGCAGACGGTGGGCACGCACCCGGAGCGGATGATCTCGCCCAGCAGGTTGCCGGGGCCCACGCTGGGCAGCTGGTCGGCGTCGCCCACCATAATGATGCGGCAGCTGTAACGCAGGGCCGTGACCAGCGCCTGAAACAGCTTGACGTCCACCATGCTCATCTCGTCCAGAATGACCACATCGCACTTGAGCAGGTTCTTGTCGTTGTGGATGAAGCTGACCACGCCGCCGGTATAGTCCACCTCCAACAGGCGGTGGATGGTGCTGGCCTTGCGGCCGGTGAGCTCGCTCAGCCGTTTGGCGGCCCGGCCCGTGGGGGCGCACAGGGCCACCCGCTCGGCCTGATTTTCCAGCAATTGCAGGATGGCGTTCACGGTGGTGGTCTTGCCGGTGCCGGGGCCGCCGGTGAGCACCAGACAGTTCTCGGTCATGGCCTTGCGGATGGCTTCCCGCTGCAGCGGCGCATAGGCAAAGCCCTGGGTCAGTTCCAGTACCTGCAGGTTCCGGTCCAGGTCGCGGGCGGTGTTCTTGCCCCGCCGGGCCAGAATGGCCAGCCGGTGGGCAATGTCCTGCTCGGCGGCCAGAAGGTCCGGCAGGTAGATGTAGGGCACGCCGTCGAACATCTTCACGCAGAGTTCTTCGGTCTCGATGCACTTGTCCAGCGCACGGGCCAGCTTTTCCGGCGGCTGGTGGATGAAGTTGGAGGCGGTTTCCAGCAGTTGGGCCCGGGGCAGGCAGGTGTGGCCGTTGCCCGCGTTGTGGCGCAACGTGCGCAGCAGGGCGGCTTCCAGCCGCTGGGCGCAGTCGCCCTCCATGTGGTAATACTGGGCGATGCTGTCGGCGTGGCGGAAGTCCAGCTGCAGCGGCTCCCCGCACAGCAGGTAGGGGTTGGCCGAAATCGCCTGCATGGCCCCTGTGCCAAAGGTCCGGAACACCTCCATGGCCTTGCGGGGGCCGATCTCGAACTGTGCCAGATAGGCGATGAGCTCCCGCATCCCGAACATCCGCTTGAACTCCTGCTGGATGCGGTCGGCCTTGTCCGGCGAGATGCCGGGCACCTGAGTGAGCCGGGCGGGGTCGTTGGCAATGACCTCCAGCGCCTCGGCACCGAACAGGTCGATGATCTTGTCCGCCGTCTTGGCCCCGATGTAGGGCAGCGACCGGCTGGCAAGGAAGGCGTACACGGCTTCCAGATCCTTGGGCATGTCCGTCTCGCACTCCTGCGCGTGGAACTGCCGGCCGTAGGTGGCGTGGTTCTCGTACCGGCCGCGGCAGATGACGCTTTCCCCGGCGTGCAGCTCCCCCACGACGCCGCACACCACGGTGAGCACCCCGCCGCCGGACACCTCGAACACGGTGTAGCCGTTGTCGGCGTTCTCGTAGATGATATCTTCCACCGTGCCTTCCAGCTGTTCCAGTTCCTGTTCTGCCATGTACTCACCTCCCTGTTTGCATAATTATTTATAGTATAGCCTTTTTGGGGGGATTTGTAAATAAAAAGCGGGACAGCCGCAGCTATCCCGCTTGTAAGATGGATAAATTATGCTTGTGCCCGGGTCCCAGCAGCCTCCAGGTCTTTTTCTCGCTGCAGCTTCCGGCGCACCGCCAGATAGGCCGGGATGAGGAAGAAGCAGGCAAAGAACCAGGCCACCGGGTTTGCGATGCAGGCCGCAAAGTAGCCCCACAGCGGCACGAACCAGAAGCCCACCATGGCGCGGGCCACCATCTCAGCCACACCGGCAAACATGGCAAGGCCCGAATAGCCCAGGCCCTGGATGGTGTAGCGATAGATGATGAGCACCGCCAGCGGGATGTAGAACACGCTGTTCCAGAAGATGAAGCTCTGGGCGTTGGCCATAATGGCAGTCTCTCCCGGCTCCAGGAACAGGCCGATGAGCAGCTTATCCGTGAACCGCAGGATGAGGAAGGAGGCCACACTGTACACGCAGCCAATGCCCAGGGCGGTGTGCACGCCCCGGTCCACACGGTCCAGGTCCTTGGCACCCATATTCTGGCTCGTGTAGGTGGTCATGGCGGTGCCGATGCTCTCCAGCGGCACGCTGAGGAACTGCGCCGCCTTGCTGCCGGCGGTCTGTGCGGCCACGATGTCGCTGCCCAGACCGTTCACGGCCCCCTGCAGCACCACGCTGCCAATGGCCGTGATGCTGCACTGCAGGCCCATGGGGATGCCCATGCTGCACAGCTTTGCACAGTGGGTGAGGCTGAGGGCCCCCTCCTCCCGGCTCCAGCGCAGCTCCGGGTAATGGTGGACGATATACACCAGACTGCCGATGCCAGCCACCGCCTGGCTGAACACCGTGGCAAAGGCTGCACCAAAGGCCCCCATGCGGAACACGATGATGCACACCAGGTCCAGCCCGATGTTCAGCGCACTGGCCACCAGCAGAAAATACAGAGGCCGCTTGCTGTCGCCCAGAGCACGCATCAGGGCACTGGTCACATTATAAAGGAGAGTGAAGGGGATGCCCCAGAAGATGGTGCGGATGTAAATATCTGCAATGTCGATGATGTTGGCCGGGGTGTTGGTCCACACCAGCACGGCGCGGGTGAGCGCCACTGTGACCACCGTCAGCACCACTGCAAAGGCTACCGACAGCCACACGGTGTTGGCCGTGTAGCGGCGCATCTCCTTATAGTCCTTGGCACCGAAGGTCCAGGAGATGGGGATGGAAAAGCCGCAGGCAATGCCGTTGACAAAGCCCAGCACCAGATAGTTCAGGCCGCCCACGCTGCCCACGGCCGCCAGCGCTTCCACGCCCACAAAGCGGCCCACGATGATGGTGTCGGCCAGGTTGTAGAACTGCTGGAACAGGCTGCCCAGCATCAGCGGCACTGCAAAGGCAAGGATCAGCTTCAGCGGGCTGCCCTGCGTCATATCCTTTGTCATAGTTTTCCTCCCATCCATGCAAAAAAGAGCCGTTGCTCTGCATTTTTGCCGTGAAAAACGCCCTGCCGGAAAGAGGCAGGACGTTGTGTACATTCATGAAAGGTATTATAGCCGAGGCAAGCGCATTTTACAAGATTTGCATTGCATCAACATTTCCAGTTTTTTTCCGGAAGAATTGGTCATTCTGCGCACAGCGTCCCCGCGTTCAGCTCCCGATACGTCTTGGCGATCAGATATGCCGCGATCACAAAGGTCAGGAGGTCCGACATCGGCATGGAGTACAGCACGCCGTCCAGCCCGAAGAAACGGGGCAGCAGCAGAGCAAAGCCCACGCCGAACACCACTTCACGCACCATGGACAGGGCGGTAGACTCCCCTGCCTTGCCCATGGCCTGCAGGAAGATGAAGCAGGCCTTGTTGACGCAGGCCAGAATGATCATGCACAGATAGATGCGGAAGGACTTCACAGCAAAATCCGTGTAGTAGACGCTCTCGTTGGCGGCGCCGAACAGCGCGATGAGCCGCCGCGGGAACACCTCCACCAGAACAAGGGCCACAGCACCCACGGCGGCTTCGGCCAGCAGCAGCTTGGTGAACAGCTCCTTCACACGGGCAGACTTGCCTGCACCCATGTTGAAGCCCACGATGGGGATGCAGCCGGCGGCCATGCCCACCACGATGGAGATGACGATCTGGAAGAACTTCATCACGATGCCCACCACGGCCATGGGAATCTGGGCGTACTGCTCCTGCCCGAACACGGGGTCCAGTGCGCCGTACTTCCGGATCATGTTGTTGATGGCGGCCATGGCGGCCACCAGACTGATCTGGGACAGGAAACTGGTCATGCCCAGGGTCAGGGTGCGGCCGCAGATGGTGCCTTTCAGCCGGTAATCGCCCTTTTCCGGGCGGGTGATCTTCATGTGCAGCAGATACCACACCGACAGCACCGCCGTGACCACCTGCCCGATGACCGTGGCAACGGCCGCGCCCATCATGCCCCAGTGGCAGCCGAAGATAAAGACGGGGTCCAGGATGATGTTGAGCACTGCGCCCGCCAGCGTGGAGATCATGGCAAACCGGGGGCTGCCGTCGGCACGGATGATGGGATTCATGGCCTGGCCGAACATGTAGAACGGCACGCCCAGCGTGATATAGAAGAAGTATTCCTGCGAATGATGGTAGGTCTCGGCGTTCACCGTGCCGCCGAACATGGCCAGAATGGTATCGGCAAAGAGCAGGTAGACGGCCGTGAGCACAAGGCTGCTGACCACGCACAGCACCACCGCGTTGCCCACGCTCTGCTTTGCGCGGTGCACTTCGTCCTGCCCAAGGCTGATGCTGACGAAGGCACAGCAGCCGTCACCGATCATGACCGCGATGGCCAGCGCCACCACCGTGAGCGGGAACACCACCGTGTTGGCGGCATTGCCGTAGGAGCCGAGGTAGCTGGCGTTGGCAATGAAGATCTGGTCCACGATGTTGTACAGTGCGCCGACCAGCAGCGAAATAATGCACGGGATCGCATAGCTCCGCATCAGCTTGCCGATGCGCTCCGTGCCGAGAAATTGATTGGAATGTTCCATGGGATTCACCTTACCTTTCCTGTTTCAGGGCAAAAGAAAACAACGAGCCACGCTCATGCAACTGGTTTTACGCATGAGAGCCACTCGTTGTACGGAATCATTATACGGTTTTGCCGCCCGGTTTGCAAAGGTAGTTTTGCACAAGAATTGTGCTGGTCATTCTGCGCATCCTGCACAGTGCAAACTTTGTGGGAAAGCGCCTTTGAAGCCCCCCGCCGGTTTGTGGTACAATAATAAGGAACGAAAACTGCGCTGGAAAGTCCGTTTTTGCAGTTGCTTTCCATACAAGCGAAAGAGGTGCACGATGTCACAGTATCAAGCAGGAACGCTGGTCGTTTATGGAAACCTCGGTGTGCACGAGATCGAAGCCGTTGGCCCGCAGAGCTTCTGCGGCGAACCAGCCCGGGAATATTATACCCTCCGCCCTTATTTTTCCGACTCTCACGACCGGAGCTATATCCCCACGGCCAAGGAGGGCGTTCTGCGCCCGGTGAGCACCCCGGAACAGGCCGCTGCCTGTCTGGAGCAGGTGCGCAGCGAACCGGACGCGGCCCCGGCGTCTGCCAACCAGACCGTGCTGGCGGAGCATTATCAGGCCGTGATCCACACCAATGATTTTTACGAGTACCTGAAGCTGTACCGGGAGCTTGCCCACAAGCAGAGCACCCAGCGCAGCAAGGGCCGCAAGGTGAACGCCATGGACGCCTACTTCTACCAGATGGCCGAGCGCACCCTGCGGGAGGAGCTGGCCGTGGCGTTCCACGAAACGCCGGAAGCTGCCGCCAGACGGCTGGAAGCGGCGGTGTCCTGAATCCAGACCATCGCAACGGGAGAGGCTTCCCTGTCCGGTCCACCCGGCAGAGGGGCCTCCCCCTTTTTGTTTTTGCTCTGCGTCCGGCTCCCTGCAGACATCCACCCAGCCCCGGTGGGCAGGCCGTTTGCTGTGTTGGGGGTATTATGATCCCATTTTCATATCGTGTCAATGGGTTTTGTGCGCAGACCGCCACCTGTACCGTGCATTATAAAAAGGAAGGAAAGTGTGTCAGAACTGTAAAAGATAAATTATTTTAGTTATTTTTGTTGACTTATCCAACGATTCGGCTATAATGGTCGTGTTCCGAATTACTCAAACATTTTAGCTATTTAAAAACATCCAACATACAAAAGGAGAACACTACCATGACGTTTGAAGAAATGAAGAAGATCGTTGTCGATACCCTGAACTGCGACGAGGACAAGGTGACTATGGAGGCCAGCCTGACCGAGGATCTGGAGGCCGACAGCCTGGATGCCGTGGAGCTGAACATGGCCCTGGAGGATGCCTGCGGCGTGTCCGTGCCCGACGAGGAGCTGGCAAAGCTCAAGACCGTGGGCGACATCTACAACTACATCACCGCACACATCTGAGGCAGAACACCATGAACGAGATCCGAGACCTGTTCCCCGGCCGGATGCGGGAACGCACCTTTCAGCTGAAAGCCCGGCGGGATGCCGGGGCCGTCTGGCACGAACCACAGTTCGTGGAGTGCAAACAGTGCGGCCGCCGCGCCACCCGCACCATCTGGACCCGCAGCCTTTACGTCTGCCCCAACTGCGGCTATCACATGCCCATCGGCGGCTACTACCGGCTCAGTCTGGTGCTGGACCACGGCAGCTTCCGGGAGCTGGACGCCGACCTGCCTCCGCAGGATGTGCTCCGGTTCCCCGGCTACCCGGAAAAGCTGACCGCCGCCCAGAACAAGACCGGCCTGCGCGAAGCCGCCGTCACGGCGACCGGCCGCATCGGTGGGGTGGCCTGTGTGGCTGCTGTGCTGGACAGCCGGTTTTTCATGGGCAGCATGAGCACCGCCGTGGGCGAAAAGATCACCCGCGCGGTGGAGTACGCCGCAGCCAAACGCCTGCCGCTGGTCATCTTCTCGGCCAGCGGCGGTGCCCGCATGCAGGAGGGCATTTTCAGCCTGATGCAGATGGCCAAGACCAGCGCCGCCATCCAGCGCTTTTCCGCCAGAGGCGGGCTGTACGTCAGCGTGCTCACCCACCCCACCACCGGCGGCGTGACCGCCAGCTTTGCAAGCCTGGGCGACATCATGCTGGCCGAGCCGGGGGCGCTGATCGGCTTTGCCGGGCCCCGCGTCATTGAGCAGACCATCGGCGAAAAGCTGCCCGCCGGGTTCCAGCGCAGCGAGTTCCAGTTGGAGCACGGCTTTGTGGATCAGGTGGTGCCCCGCGACCAGCTGCGCGACACCCTGATCCGGGTGCTGCAGCTTCATGTGGGAGGAAAACACGAATGATCAAGGAAATTCTGGAGCAGCTGGCTCCGCTGGATGCGCAGATCACCGCCCTGAAGGGCAGCGGCGACGACATGGACGCCATCACGGCCCACGCCGCCGAGCTGGCAGAGCTTGCCGTAGAGGAGGACGAGATCCTGCGTGCCTGCGGCCCGCTGACCGCCGAGGACCGGGTCTTTCTGGCCCGGCACCCGGACCGTCCCCACATTGACGAGACCATCTCCGCCCTGTTCACCGACTTCTTTGAGCAGCGGGGTGACCGCCAGTGCAAGGAGGACCCCGCCATTCTGGGCGGTGTGGCCCGCTTCCACGGCATGCCGGTGACCGTCATCGGTCACCGCAAGGGCTCCTCGCTGGAGGAGAATCTGGCCTGCAACTTCGGCATGCCGGGGCCGGAGGGCTACCGCAAGGCCCTGCGCCTGATGAAGCAGGCCGAGAAGTTCGGCCGGCCCATTATCACCTTCATCGACACGCCGGGCGCTTACCCCGGCAAGGACGCCGAGGAGCGCGGCCAGGGCGAGGCCATCGCCCGCAACCTGATGGAGATGAGCGGCCTGACCGTGCCGGTCATCGCCGTGGTCACCGGCGAGGGTTCCTCCGGCGGTGCGCTGGCGCTGGGTGTGGCAAACCACATCCTCATGCTGGAAAACGCCGTCTATTCGGTGCTGAGCCCCGAGGGCTTTGCCAGCATCCTGTGGAAGGACTCCTCCCGCAGCGGCGAGGCCTGTGAGATGATGAAGCTGACGGCGCAGGATCTGTACCGCGGCGGCATCGTGGAAGAAGTGATCCCGGAGCCGGTGGGCGGTGCCCAGCGCGGCCACACGGTGCTGTTTGAGCAGCTGGACGCTGCCCTGTGGGCACACCTGAAAACGCTGTGCCGCATGAACGGCAGGGCCCTGGCCGACCAGCGCTACAAGAAATACCGCCAGATCGGAGAAATGAGGAACGCATGAAGGGCTTCCAGCTGATAGCCACCGGCGGGGCGCTGCCCGGCCGGACGGTCACGAACGAAGAGCTCAGCCGCACCGTGGACACCAGTGATGCGTGGATCATCTCCCGCACCGGCATCCGTACCCGGCACTGGTGCACCGCGGACGAATCCGCCGCCACGCTGGCCATTGCCGCCGCAAAACAGGCGCTGCAGCGCAGCGGCCTTGCCCCGGCAGACATCGCCTGCTGCGTGTGCGCCACCCTGTCGGCCCCGGACGCCACCCCCAGTGTGGCCTGTCAGGTACAGGCGGCGCTGGGCCTGCCGGAGAACCGGCCCGCGCTGGACGTCAACGCGGCCTGCTCCGGCTTTTTGTACGGCACTGCTGTGGCGCGGGGCCTGCTGGCCACGCTGGGCGGGCAGTACGCCCTGGTCATCGGGTGCGAAGCCCTTTCCCGCCTGATGGACCCCGCCGACCGCTCCACCTGCGTCCTGTTTGGCGACGGCGCGGGCGCGGCCATCTTCCGGCTGGCCGACACCCCCTTTGCCCTCACGCTGGGGGCCCGGGGCAGCGACGTCCTGCACGCCGGTGGGCCGGACCGGAACGGTTCCGCCCCCATCACCATGGACGGCAAAGCAGTGTTCCGCTTTGCGGTGGATGCCCTGCCCCGCTGCCTGCACACGGTGCTGGACGAGACCGGCAAGACGCTGGACGAGGTAGACTGGGTGGTCTGTCATCAGGCCAACAGCCGCATCATCGACCACTGTGTGCGGGCTCTGCACGCCGACCCGGCCAAATTCTACAAGAACATGGACCGCCACGGCAACACCAGCGCCGCCAGCATCCCGGTAGCCCTGAACGAGCTGGCCGAGACCGGGCAGCTGCAGCCGGGGCAGACGATCGCCTGCATCGGCTTTGGCGGCGGCCTGACCTGGGGCGGCATGATCGTGGAATACGACCCTCTCAGGCGCTGATGCGCCAGCTCCCCCGAAGGGGGAGCTTTATGGGCGGGTAGGGTCAGTGTGCCTTCCAAGAGAAGGTCCAGCTGACAGAAAAACAGAAAAAAGCTCCCCCCTCGGGGGAGCTGTCAATGCCGGAAGGCATTGACTGAGAGGGTTTTTCAATGAAACTTTTAAATGAAATTTTAGGGACCCGATATCCCATCATCCAGGGCGGCATGGCCAACATCGCCACCGGCGAGTTTGCCGCCGCCTGCTCCAACGCGGGAGCGCTGGGCATCATCGGCGCGGGCGGCATGAACGCCGACACCCTGCGCGAGAACATCCGCCGCTGCAAGCAATTGACGACCAAGCCCTTCGGCGTGAACATCATGCTGATGCACCCGCAGGCCGACGAGTTTGCCAAGATCGTGGTGGAAGAAGGCGTGCAGGTGGTCACCACCGGCGCGGGCAACCCCGGCAAGTATGTTCCCATGTGGAAAGCCGCCGGCATCAAGGTCATTCCCGTGGTGGCAGCGGCCGTTCTGGCAAAGCATCTGGAGCCGCTGGGCATCGACGCCGTCATCGCCGAGGGCACCGAGAGCGGCGG
>UMJB01017997.1_pt1 | contig 12288 bp, 10 predicted proteins | sample 1965961 | NCBI WGS metagenome assembly UMJB01 (sample SAMEA4836139, study PRJEB28245) | human gut metagenome | biome: gut microbiome; material: fecal sample | place: Denmark | collected 2008
GCTTCTCCGTCTCTGCCATGACCAGCATTCAGCAATCCATCATGAATTTCGGCATCCTGTGTGTGCAGAGTCTCGTGAACAGCTTCGGTCTGGCAGCGATGGCGGCATTCACCGCCGGCGTGAAGATTGACTCGCTGGCGTACAGCCCCGCGCAGGACTTCGGCAACGGCTTCACGACCTTCGTCGCCCAGAATCAGGGGGCGAATCAGCCGCAGCGCCTCCGTCACGGCATCCGCACAGCGTTCCTGCTTTCCGGCGGCTTCTGCCTGATTGTCTCCGCGCTCGTGGCGATTTTCGCCGAGCCGCTGCTGCTCGTGTTCCTCGAGAATGCATCGGCAGAGTCTCTTTCCATCGGCGTAACGTACCTGCGCACCGAGGGGCTGTGCTACATCGGCATCGGCTTCCTGTTCCTGCTTTATGCCATTTTCCGCGGTTTGGAGCAGGCGGGCATGAGCATCGTCCTGACGGTGCTTTCGCTTGGGCTGCGCGTCGTGCTGTCCTATGCCTTCGCGCCGCATTTCGGCATGATGGCGATTTGGCTGGCAATTCCGGCGGGCTGGCTGATTGCGGATATTGTCGGTTTCGTTGCCATGGGGCGGCGCGGACTAATGCGTTCCGCTTCCGATAAAATGGGCAAAAGTTCCTGCTGACATCGGGATGGATTTGCCGCTTTGTGACAAGTTTGTAACACCTGCGCGCGCGCCCCTTGACGAATCCGACTCGGCGTTGTATGATGGGGATACTCAATAACGAAAGGATTGTGCGGAACGGGTATGAAGAAGGAAACGAATCCCAAGGCGAAGCGGAATGGCCTGTGGTGCAATGTGCTGATTGTGGCAGCGCTGCTGCTGATTGTGGCGGTGCTGATGGTTGTGCTGCGGAGGAACGCACCCGCGAATGTAGACGCCAATGCGCCTTTGCTGCCCCTGACCGCAACAGATGCGCCGACAGAGGCGCCGACAGAGCTTGCGACCAGCACACCGGAGACAGCGGCGACCCCCGAAATCACCGCGGCACCAGAAGCGGCTGCCGCGCCGGAAGTCACAGACGTCCCCGAAGCCACCGCCACCCCCGACCTGTCGCAGGTGAAAGCATTCCTCGTCGTCACCGTCGGTGACAAAACGTATCAGCCGATTCCGCTGACCGAAGAGGGCTATTATCGCCTCCGCCACGGCGACTGCATCAACATCGTCCATGTCACCCCGACAAGCATCGACATGCACGAGGCGAACTGCGACAATCAGGATTGCGTGGAGCAGGGCGAAGTGACGCTGGAAAACAAGGACACACGCATTCTGGGCAACATGATTATCTGTCTGCCGAATCAGGTGACGCTCCAGCTGTACAGCCGCGACGAATTGATGGACTGGCTGACGACCGTGCAGGAGGACGCAGCAAATGAATAAGCAGCGAATCACCACAAAGCAGCTTGCGCTGTGCAGTGTGCTGCTGACGCTGATGCTGGTGCTGGGCTGGGTGGAGAGCCTGTTTCCGCCGCTGCTGGGCGTACCGGGCATCAAGCTGGGTTTAAGCAACGGCGTGCTGATTTTCGCGGTCTACATGCTGTCCCTGCCGACGGCGTGGGTGCTGATGCTGCTGAAGGTGGTGCTGTCCTCGCTGTTTTTTGGCGGCGTAGCGGCGCTGCCGTACGCACTGGCAGGCGGTGTGCTGTCGCTGGCAAGCATGTGTCTCCTTTCGCGCATGAAGTGGATGCACCCGGTCACGGTCAGCATTGTCGGCGGCGTGATGCACAACGTCGGGCAAATCGTGATGGCGATGATTATCCTCCACACGTCGCAATTGGCGTACTACATGGCTGTCCTGATGCTCAGCGGCATTCTCTTCGGCGCGCTGACCGGCGTGAGCGCCACGCTGGTGATGAAGCACATGAAGCATATCAAGTGGGGGAAATAGCGAAGGGGGGCAAGGGGCGACCGCAGACTTCATCTGTTTTCATGCCTCCTTGTCGCCTCCGCAGAGGCGAAGCCCCCTGCACGACAAAAATCAACTAACACAGAACACAAAAAGCAGGACTACCTCCACGCCGGAGACAGCCCTGCTTTTTGTTGTGCGAATGAAACCATCAGAAGAAAAGGAAACGCTTCTTCTGATACGGCTCGCTTGACATGCCCTTGAAATCATAGCCCGTCGCGGCAATCGCAGCTTTCACCTGCGCTTCGTCCAGCGGATCTTCGGAAATGACCACCGTCTCACCCTTGCCGTGGGAGGAAGTCACCTTCTTGACCGCCGGGAAAGCCTTGCGGATTGCGTCATTGACATGGCTCTCGCACATACCGCACATCATGCCATCAATTTTCAGCGTCGTTTTTGTCATCAGCCCTCATCCTTTCGATGAATGCAATATACCCCATCGGGGTATCTGAATGATAGCACCAGTGCGGCGGATTGTCAAGCGGTTTCGTTCGATGTGACTAACTTTTTTAAGGTAACACCGCACAAATGAGGTGGTCGGCTGGCGAATGGATTTTTCGTCAGATACAAATGCAAATTTCGAAGATTTACTGGCGGCAAATCGAGGAATTTGCATGCCGCAGATGGCGGAAAAGACAGCGCCAGACGCGCCGCCGAATTGTGCGGTGGTGCCTTAGCGGATGCCCGACCAGAGCGCGTCATTTTCCGCTTGAAACGCTTCCCTCAGCGCATTTTCATCTTCAGTAGATACATCCTGCTCAAAAATCAGGATGCCGTCCATATCCGGATCATGCTCCCAAACCTGCAGGGTCAGCACATCATTGTAGTGCCGGACGGTATAACCATCCGCGTCGAACGTCCAGTCCTCTTTCTCCTCGCCAACCGCCCAGCGCAGCAGCACCGCCTCCGTCCCCTCAAAACGGTACAGCGTTTCTCTGTGAATGCCGCCCGCCAAGCCGCCGTTCACAGAACTCCTTACAATTTTGTGTTCCGCGTCAAGGTCGTAATTCGTGAACGTCAGCGGACAGAGAACATACTGTTCGCCATCAAAAATGAAAAACTGGTAGACGAAATTGCTCGCGCCGCGCTGTGTCAGTATCACCACATCGTTGATGCCGTCGAAGTTGACATCCGCATAGGAAAGGCACGGGTCTTTCTCGCCGGACACGAAGCAGAGTTCCTGCCCGTTGTCCGCAATCAGGCGGTGGATGTACTCGTTCTCCGTCGTCTGCCCGATAATTTCCGCGCGGACAGGGGCGATGGTCATCAGGAGAAGCAAGGCAAGCAGGCAGAAACGGGAAATACAGTTCTTCATAAAGAATACTCCTTTCGCATTGGTATGCTAATGAAAGAACGAATACGGGGCGGCAATTCATCCGCAGAAAAAAAGGAAATTTCTTCATCGTCTGAAATGGAAATGCTTGCAAATTACTGATGTTTGCGTTATAATGAAAATGGTAATTTATGATTCATACTATTTCCAGATAAGAATGCGCCAAGATGCGCGGCGAATTTTTCATTCTGGCTAACGTGAATGGAACGCAGCGTAGCAGCGCTGCGCTAAGTGGAATGAGCGGACGCCAGAAGGGAAAAGGCGCAAGCAGATGGCGCAGATGAATCTGGAAATAGTATCAAGGTTTCTTGCTGGGGAAGCGGGGAAAGGGGTGTTTGCCACGGCGCACGAAGGAGCAGCGCAATACTGCCGCAAAGTGGACAAGCGTGAAATTCCGGTCTGTCCGATTTTAGGGGTCAATATTGCAGTCATCAATATGAATTGGCTGCTGAAATATCTGGCGCAGAATATTCATCAATTGCAGGGAGATTACATCTGCGTATCGAATGTACATACAACCGTCGTCAGTTACGAGGATGCGGACTACCGTGCCGTGCAGAACGGCGGTCTGATGGCGATTCCGGATGGCAATCCGCTGGCGCAAGAAGCGCGGCGGCGCGGGTATCCGCAGATTCAGCGGACAACCGGGCCTGACCTGATGATGGAGGTCTTTCGGCAGTCGGCGGCACACGGCTGGCGGCATTATTTCTACGGCAGCACGCAGGAAGTGCAGAAGAAAATGATTGCGCGCCTGCAGCAGGAGTATCCGGGGCTGGTAATTGCGGGCACAGACGTGCCGCCTTTCCGCGAACTGACACCGGAGGAAGATGCGCTTGCCGTGGCGCGCATCAATCAGGTGCAGCCGGATTTTGTGTGGGTCGGGCTGGGAGCGCCGAAGCAGGAGCGCTGGATGGCGGCGCACCAAGGGCGTGTGCATGGGCTGATGATTGGCGTCGGCGCGGGCTTTGATTTCTTTTCGGGCAACGTGAGGCGCGCCCCGTTATGGATGCAGAAGCATAGTCTGGAATGGCTCTATCGCCTGATGCAAGACCCGAAGCGGCTATTCCAGCGCTACTGGAGCACGAATCTGAAATTCATCTGGAACGCAACCATCAGGAGAAAGTAAATGCAGCAAGCGACAAAACAGCCCGCTGTACTGCTGGTACACGACTATTATCAGGTTCCCGGCGGCGAGGATGTCGTTGTGGCGAACGAGAAGCATCTGCTGGAAACGCACGGTCACGCCGCGGCGCTGTATGCGCGGCGGAACGAGGAGATTTCGCGCATGGGAGCGCTGGAGAAAATCCGCAGTGCGCTGGGGATGTTTTTCAGCATCCGTACATACCGCGAGGTTCGGCGGAACATCCGCGAAAACCGGATTTCGCTGGTGCATGTGCACAACACGCTGCCGCTGATTGGCCCGGCAGTGTATTACGCGGCATTGCGCGAGGGCGTTCCCGTGGTGCAGACGGTGCACAACTTCCGCCTGCTCTGCCCGAACGCGATTTTCTACCGCGACGGCCATATCTGCGAGGACTGCACGAAAAAGGGGCTGCACTGCGCGGTGAAGCACCGCTGCTACCGCGGCAGCCGCCTGCAGACGGTGCTCTGCGTGCTCAGCACACGTTTGCACCGTGCCCTCAAAACGTACAGCCGCCTGCATTACATCACCCTGACGGACTTCAACCGGCAGAATCTGCTGGCGCTTAAGCAGATTCCGCCGGAAAACGTGTCCGTAAAGCCGAACTTTGTGGAACCGCCGGAGACGATTGTGCCATACGCGGCGCGCGAAAATCAGGTGGTGTACATCGGGCGGCTGGATGCGCTCAAGGGCATTCGGCTGCTGCTGGAAGCGTGGGCGCGCTACGAACGTTCAGGCGGGGGCATGAAGCTGATCATCTGCGGTACAGGGCCGGAGGAAGCATGGTGCCGCGAATATCTGACGCGGGAAAAGCTGAAGCAGGTGGAGCTGCGCGGCTTTGTGCCAAATTCGGCGGCACGGGCGCTGATGGGGCAGTCCAAGGCGCTGATTCTGCCAACGCAGTGGTATGAAGGCTTCCCGATGACAATTGTGGAAGCCTTCAGCGCCGCCACGCCGGTGATTTGCTCGGATTTAGGCAACGCGGGTTCCCTGATTTCGGACGGCGTGACGGGCTTCAAGTTTCCGGCGGACTCGGCGGAGCAGCTGGCGCAGACGCTCAATCGGCTGCAGCACGCGGAATCCGTCAGCGAAGGCGCACTGAAAACGTATCAAGAGAATTTCACGGCGGAAGCAAATTATCGTCAGCTGATGGCGATTTACAGCAAGGCGATGCAGAAAAGCGGCGAAAGGAACGAACCATCATGCGGCTGATTGTGGCAGATGTACGGAGCACCAGCACAGACGGCATTGCCGCTGGGCATTATTTCACCGTCGCGCAGAATTATCTTGACCTGTTCGGCGCGGAGATGGATGTGCGCATTGCGGGCGGGCCGGTGTACGGCGACCGCTTCGGGGACAAGCTGATTCGTCTGCCGCATGATTACATCGTGGGCAGTTCGGCAGTGCGCAACAAACGCGCCGTGTTCCAGAACGTGCGCGCGCTGCTTCGGGAAGCGCAGGATGACGTGATTGTCCTCCAGTGCAGCGCCGTCGCAACAGCGTATCTGGGGCTTGCACTGTTCAAGAAGAAAGAAACGCGGGTCTACGCCATCCAGTACAGCACCGACGGCGTCAATTCGCTGCTGAAGCGGGGGCTGTATGCGCTGTGCAGGCGGAAAATCAGCGGCGTTATCTGCCCCAATGCAGCCATTGGCGCGGCGTATGGGCGGCCGATGTGCGTCGTATCCGATTACATCAGCACAGGAACGATGCAGCCGCCTGTTCCGTATGCGCAGCAGCGCTATGATTTCGGCATGGTCGGGCTGATTACGTCGGACAAAGGCGTTGTTGAAGCGGCAAAACAGCTGCGGAACACGCCGTATCGGGTGCTGATTGCGGGTCGGGTGCAGGAAGCGCCGCTGGAAACGGAGCTGCGGGCAGTCTGCGCGGGGGCGAAGAACATCGCGCTGCGGCTGGAATACCTGTCCGAAGCGGCGTATGACGAGGCGATTCGCCAATGCCGCTACTGCATCCTAAACTATTCGGAGAATTACTCCCTGCACAGCAGCGGCGTTGTATTCGATATTCTCTTCCGGGGCGTGCCGATTGTGGGCAGCCGCTGCGGGACGCTGCAAATGGTGGAAGCAAACGAATTGGGCAAAACGGTATCCAGCATGGCGGATTTTGCGCCGGAAAGGCTGCTGGATGAAGCCGTGCATGACCGCTATGTGCGCAACATTGCGCGCTACTGCCAATCGCAGGCGCAGGAGCGGGAAAAGCTGCGGGATTTTCTGACGCGGGGCGCAGCGGAATAACCATGCCGCACAGCGCAAAGTGAAAGGAGGGGCTGAAGCGTGAAGGTCATGTGGATGGGGAATATTATCCTCCCTGCCATTGCGGAAAAAGAATCGCTTCCCCCGGTGTATATCGTGGGCTGGCTTGTCGGGCTGTCGCGGCGGCTGACGCAGCTGCCGGATGTGGCGCTGACGTATGTGTTTGACGCGCCGAAAGCGCTGACGGGCGAAGTGGACGGCTACCGCTATTACGGGCTTGTCAACCCCACACGCCCTACGCAGCGCTGCGGCGAAGCCTACACCCGGCAGCTGGAGGAAATCCTGCGCAAAGAGCAGCCGGATGTCATTCACCTCTGGGGCACGGAAAATCAGCACACGCTGGCCATGGTTAATGCGGCGGAACACATGGGGATGCGCGAGCGGATTGTAATTTCCATCCAGGGGCTTCTGTCCATATACGCGGAGCATTATCGCGCTTATCTGCCGGAACACGTCTGCCACGGGCACACGCTGAAGGACTTGGTGAAGGGCAATATCGTCCGGCAGGAAGCAATCTACCGCCGCGTCGGGCAGTATGAGCAGGAAGCCCTGCGCAGGGTGCAGCACGTTATCGGGCGCACCGACTGGGATGCTGCCTGCATGGCGGAGTTTGCCCCGCAGGCGGCCTATCATTTCAACAACGAAACGCTGCGGGACGAGTTCTACACCGGCGAATGGTCGCTGGACAGCTGCGAGCCGCACAGTCTCTTCTGCAGTCAGGCGCATGTGCCACTCAAGGGGCTGCATCTGCTATTGCAGGCGCTGGCGATTGTCCGCAAGCGCCATCCCGATGTCAAGCTCTATGTGGGGCGCAAGGACTATGGACGCATTCCGCCGCTTGCGCGCAATGCCTATGAACGGTACATCCACCGCCTGCTGCGCGAAAACGACCTCTACGACCATGTTGTTTTTACCGGAAGCCTGAATGCACAGCAAATGAAGGAGCGGTATCTAAAAAGTCAGGTGTTTGTGCTGCCGTCGAGCATTGAAAACTCCCCCAATTCGCTGGGCGAGGCGATGCTGCTTGGCGTGCCGTGCATTGCGTCGGATGTCGGCGGCGTGCGCTGTCTGATGACGCACCGCGTGGAAGGGCTGATTTATCCGGCAGACGACCCGCATTTGCTGGCATATGATATCTGCGAGATGTTCGCGCATCCGGAAAAAGCGGCGCAGATGGCGCGCGCCGGGCGGGAACACGCTGGAAAAACGCATGATGCGCAGAAGAATCTGGAGATACTGCATCAGATTTATACGGAGATTGCACGATGAAAATCCGAATCACAAGGAACCATGTGGATGCACTCTGTGTGCTGATTGGCGTGCTGGGCATGGGTTCGCTGTATTTTCAGGTGTTGCGGATGCCGCTGATGGCAGCCATGCTGATTGCGTCGATTCTGCTGCTGACGCGGGCGCATCATCCGAAAATCAGCGTCCAGAATGTACGCCTGACGCTGCTGCTGACGGCGGCGCTGCTGCTGACGAGTTTCGTCAACCCGCAGAACGGCATCCACATCAACGATATTGTCATTTGGCTGTGCAACATCGGCTATGTGCTGGTTCTGCAAAGCTGCATCGGGTATCGGACGTATATGCGGCTGTATACCAAAGTCATGCTGGCAGAGGCGGCCATCAGCCTGATTTCCTTCGTCATCGGCGATTTGCTGTCGCTGCCGCTGCCGCTGCTGCACTACGAAGTTTCCAGCGTCAACGGATTTTATCTGACGCCTTATTTTACCTTAGGCTGGCTGAACATCCCGGTTTTCCACCGCAACGCGGGTATGTTCAACGAGCCGGGCAGCCACCAGATTTTCCTGAACTTCGCGCTGCTGTTCCTGATGAGCGACGAAACGCGCATGGGCATGAGCAAGAAGAAATACTGCTGGGCGATTGCGCTGCTGATTGTTACCATCCTCAGCACGCTGTCCACAACAGGCTTTATTTGTCTGGGCGTTGTGCTGCTGACGGTGGCATTCCGCAAAAAGGGCAGGAAAATGGCGCGCAGCATCAAGATTGCGGCGTTCATTGGGCTGATTCTGCTGTTTGTCATCGAGTCCGTCACGGGCGTGGTGGAAAACAAGATTATCGGGCGAAATTCCGGCGGTTCATTCTACACGCGGTGGAACGACACCTTCAGCGGCTTTGAAATCGGGCTGGCATCCCCCATTGCGGGACAGGGCGTTTTCTCGGAGCGAAAGGCGGAAATCCTGCTGGAACACAGGGTGCAGAACATTTCCAATGGCTTTGCCGCCTTCGTCATGGATACAGGGTTGATTCTCCCGGCAGTTTGGCTGTGGCTGACGTACCGCGGTATCCGCACCAAATTTGCCAAGGCGCGTCTGCTGTATGTGCTGGGCGTTTTCCTGCTGTATTTCCTGTGCATCAACACGGAGGGCGTTTTCCTGAACATACTGTTTCTGGGGCTGCTGGGCAAGTGGCAGCCGGACGCGGAGGAAGCGCCTGATCTGCCGGCAAATGCGCGCAGGCAGAGGAAACGCAGGAGGCGCTGCACTGTGCCGCCGGAAAAACTGCGCCTGACGTTTAACACGCAGCCGGAGGACGCGGCGCAGGAGCAGACGGGCGAAACAGGCGGAGAGGAATCATGAACACAGCATCAAGGAGCGAAAACACAGCGCGCAACATCGGCGTGGGCGCAGTGCGGCAGGTGGTTACGCTGCTGCTGGCTTTTGCCGTGCGAACGGTGTTTGTGCGCCGACTGGGCGCGGATTATACGGGTGTCAACGGGCTGTACAGCAACATTCTGGCCATGCTGTCACTGGCGGAACTGGGTGTTGGCAACGTGCTGGTGTACAGCCTGTACGCCCCGCTGCACCGGGGCGACACGGGCGAAATCCAGCACCTGCTGGGCTATTATCGTCGCATTTACCGCCTGATTGCGCTGGCAGTAGCGCTGCTGGGCGCGGCGGTAATCCCCTTCCTGCCGCTCATCATCAGCAGTGAGCTGCCGATGGCACGGCTAATCGTCTACTATGTGCTATACCTGGCGAACTCCGTGGCATCCTATCTGGTCATCTACAAAACGACGCTGATTCAGGCCGACCAGAAGGCATATTTGCAAAACATGGTTTCCGCCGCGGCGCTGGTGTTGCAGTATGCGGCGCAGATCGCGTGCCTGCTGATTTGGGGCAGCTATCTGGGCTATTTGCTGATTCAGATTGCCTGCACCCTCCTGCAGAACGCGGTGCTGAGCCATTTAGCGGACAAGATGTACCCCTTCCTGCGGGAAAAGCAGAAGCACGAGCCGATGCACCGCAAGCAGGAGCTGAACGACAACATCCGCTCCATGTTTCTCTACAAGCTGGCGACAATACTCATCAACAACACGGACAACATCCTGATTTCCATCATGCTGGGCACAGTGTTCGTCGGTTACTACTCCAACTACGCGTCGCTGACGACGTATGTGACGACGTTCGTTTCCATCGTGATTACCGGCATTTCCGCCAGCTTGGGAAATCTGAATGCCGAGAAGAATTCGGAAAAGTCGTACACCATGTTCCGCAACCTGATTGTCCTCTTCGGGGCGATTACGGGCTTCTGTGTCGCCGCGTACGGCGCGATTGTGCAGGATTTCATCCCCATCTGGGTGGGCGAAGAATACCTGATGGATACAGGGACAGTGGCGGCGGTGCTGTTCACGTTCTACCTGAGCACCATCGTCGCGCCCGTGTGGATGTACCGCGAAACGCTGGGGCTTTTTCGGCAAATGAAATATGTTATGTTTATGACGGCGCTGGTCAACATCCTGCTGTCCATCCTACTGGGGCACTTCTTCGGCGTGGCGGGCATCATCGGCGCAACAGGGCTGGCGCGGCTATGCACCATCTTCTGGTATGAGCCGAAAGTGCTGTTCCATCGCACCTTCGGGCGCAGCGCTGCCGCGTATTTCAAGGCGCAGGGAGGCTTGCTGCTGCTCAACGGCGCGGTGATGGCGCTGTCGCTGCTGCTGTGCGCGCGGATGGGGCATACGCTGATGTGGATTATCCTCAAGGGCATCACCTGCGCGGCGGTGACGGCGCTCCTGTACACGCTGGCGCTGGGGCGGACGGCAGAATACCGCTGGATGCTTGAAAAAGGGCGGAGTTTCTTGCGCAAATGGAGGAAGAAGGCATGATCGATCAGGAAATGCAGCACTGCCGCAAAATTGTGCGTTTTGACCCTACCATCTCAACAGCGAATCAGGGAGATTTCATCATCCGAAACGCCTGTGAGCATGTGCTGCACGACTGCTTTCCTGTGCAGCTGTCCGTCGCCGTGCCGGTTCGGGACAGGCTGTCGAAAGTGTCGATGAAGCACGTCGGCAGTGCGGATTACGCATTTGTCTGCGGGACGAATCTGCTTTCCTCGGACATGCGCCGCCAAAGGATGTGGAATATCCGCCTGCGGGACGCGGTGATGATGCGCTGCGGCGATTTGCACAAGCGGGAGCTGCTGAATTTCCGCCTGATTCGTGAGAAATTTCAGCGCACGCATGTCATTTTGCTGGGTGCGGGGTGGTATCAATACCAGGACAAGCCGACAGGATACACGAAGCGGATTCTAAAAACGCTGCTGGATGGGCAGTACCTGCACGCGGTGCGCGACGAATACACGCGCCAGCGCCTGCTGAAGCTGGGCATCACGAATGTGCTGAATACGGCGTGTCCGACAATGTGGGGGCTGACAGACGACAAATGCGCGCAGATTCCGACGCACAAGGCGGAGCGCGTCGTGACAACGCTGACAGACTACCGCAGCAGCACGGAGCAGGATGCGCAGATGCTGACCATGCTGCAAAAGCACTATCGCGAGGTGTATGTGTGGCTGCAAGCAGTCGAGGACTACGCCTGCCTGCGCCAAATGGATGCGCGCGTGACGCAGAATTTGCACCTGATTCAGCCGAATCTGCGAGATTACACAGCGCTTTTGGCATCAGGCGGGATTGACTACGTTGGCACGAGGCTGCACGGCGGCATCCACGCAATGAACATGGGCTGCCGAAGCCTGATTCTGGCGGTAGACAACCGCGCAAGCGAAATCGCGAAGGACACGAATCTGCCCGTCCTGCCCCGCGGCGGGAATTTGGATGTGCTGGAGGAGCGAATCTGTTCCGCATGGGAGACGCAAATTGATTTGCCGACCACGGCAATTCGGCAATGGAAAAATCAGTTCCGCGAGACAGATGCAGAGAAAGTGCCTTGATTTTCGTATAAAATGCGGCTTTCTGCGCGGTAAGTATTGACAGCCGACTTGTAATTTGTTACAATATAGCTGGAATTGGGAAAGAGATTGCTATATCCACCGGGAGCACTGCGGCTCGCCGCGAAAAGAAAGATGGAAAACAGCAATCGCTTGCCATTGGCACAACCATACGTCGTGCCGGAAGATTGCACAGAACAAGGAGTGAGGACGATGAAGGACAAAAAGTGGATGCGAAAGGCATTGTCTTTCCTGCTGGCTGTATTCATGGTAACGGGCAGTATGGGAACAGTGCTGACGGCGGCTGCAGAAGAGCCGGAAACTCCGCCGACGGAAACGGTTGAGGTCGTGCCGACGGAAGCACCGGAAGCAACGGATGTTCCCGAAGCAACGGAAATCCCCGAAGCGACGGA
>UMJB01019551.1_pt1 | contig 12283 bp, 10 predicted proteins | sample 1965961 | NCBI WGS metagenome assembly UMJB01 (sample SAMEA4836139, study PRJEB28245) | human gut metagenome | biome: gut microbiome; material: fecal sample | place: Denmark | collected 2008
TATTTGCCCGTGCCGAGATTCAGCTCGATGCGTCCTTTCGGAACATACATTATCGTAAGAGCGCCGTTCTCGCGCTTGAACTCAACAAGGTATCCGCCCGTGAGGTCGAAGCGGTAGCCGTAGGCGTTGGCGGCGAGCTTTTCGACAATAGTCTTGTTTGTTATGGTTACGGCATCCTTCGGCATGAAGTCGCCGCTGGTGTAGCTGCTAACTTCATATTCATAGCCGTCAGAGTCCTTCTTTGAATATGGCTTTGACTTTCCGTCGTCCCAGAACGAGTTGAAAATCGGGCTGGAATAGGCGAAACCGTGTCTCATATCGTCTGAGGATGTGGCTTTGCCCATGTCTGCTATTCTTGCGCTGACTATCGGCGACTCGTCGCTGAGCTTTTCATAGAGTCCGTGAGCCTTGAGGAAGCTTATCGTATTTGTCATTTCCTCGGTTATCGGGATTACCGAATAGTCGCCGAGCGCGAGGTATTTACCTTGTGAGTTATCTCGAATTGCAAGGTTGTCAACAGTTTCCTGACGGGATAAAGGCTCTTCTTCCTCGGTGATTTCGTCCTCTATTGAAGTTGCATTGACATATTCGGATGATTCATACATTGAGTAATCTTCTCTCTGACTCCTGTTGACATAGAATGCAACCGAACCTAGATATTTGGCGTTGCTTGTCAGAAATTTGTCGGAGCTCAGCGTGGTTATATCGTTGTATATTGCGCGCGCAAGACCCGCCGTCAGCTCTTCGTCAACAGCTATCCTGTTGTCCATCTGAGCGGAGAAAACTATAGGAATAACATTTTCAGAGTCGATGTTGAGCAGTTCGTCTTTTATCTTGCTGTTCCAATTCTTGGTGTCTTCGAGAGTATAGAGTGTTGGATAGTTTGTCAGCGGAACATATTCATAGACCCTGACAAGCTCGCGTCCGTTCTTGAGCTTGTATCTTATAACAACGCTTTGGCAGGTTACTCTCTTTGAATAGTCGTCGGAGTTTGTGTTGACTCTGCGGATATTTCCGGCTTTTATCATGGCCTTGTGTATTTCGCGCACAGTGTTTATATCATCTTTGTCTTTAAAGTTTTCGATGAGGGAAACCGAGCGGTTGCCGACATAGTAGTAATTCGAGTATACATCGGAATAATATCTGTCCGTGACATAGCTGCCGCTAAGCTCGCGTCCAAGCTGGTAGCTGCCCATCAGCGCGTTGGGGGCGGAGATGGATACGCTGTCAATATCCTGAATATCCGGCACGCGGCTGCTGTAGCCGAAGAATCCGGTGTAAAGCGAGAGCAGGAACGCCGCCATAAGTCCGGCGTGGACGAGACCTATCTTCCAGTCCTTTTTTATGGCTTTAAAGCTCAGATGAAGAATAATGTCGAATATCAGGAAGATTATGATGCTGATTATCATCAGTCCGACTATAATCATCCAGGTTGTTATTTGCGGTATTTCGGAAACTACGAAGTACAGCACCAGCGAAGCCACGCCGAAAGAGGTAATCATGCAGAGCACGAAGTTGAGAACGGCGCTTCTTCCGGGGAATCCGCATATCTCGGCTTTTCTGCGCTTGAACATGAACAGACCGAACACGAAGAACGCGGCGATGAGAACCGCCCAGAGAATATAGGGAGTCAGCGAGGGGGCAGCCCATTTCTTTGCCGCCTCTTTTGTCATAGCTTCAACGGAAGATGAGTTAATAAAAGAGCTTCTGTTGAGCATGAGCAGATTTATGTGGCTGATGATGCGCCCGAATACGGTGGAGCCCGTTATGTCGAAGTGCAGCTCCCCGTAGCTTGACGCAGCAGGATATATGCCATAGTAAGTTATGGCGGGTGCGCCGTTGAGAATTGCGGGAACGCCGTAGTTCACGCACATCGTCACAACGCTCGGGAACGCCGCAAGAACGGCTGAAAAACCAATCGATTCAACAACCGTGCCCACGCAGCTCGAGACCGCCGCCGATATTGTAAGACCGGCGAGCACACATATCACGTTGTGCACCGCATAGAACAGGAAGGTTCGCCAGAGCATGACGGACGAGCCGAAATAGTGGAGGTTGAGCCCGAGCGAAACAGCGAGCGGGACGAGTACCGCCGCGAGCATCATGAACACGCCCGCAAGAAGACGCGCGGTGTAGAGGTCGGCGCGCTTGATACCGAGACTGTAGTAGACGTTGACGGTCTTTTTATTCGTAACGAATCTGAACAGCAAAACGCCGAGCAAAATCGATATCACGACGAGCAGGGCGGGGAAGATATAAAGCAGCGGGTTATATGCTGCCTGTTCGGAGTCAAAGATAAATACTTCATATGCGTCGCGCATTATCTTCAAAACATCCTGACCTTTGATTGAGGCTGTTTCTTTTGCTTCTCTTATCTTTTCCCAGCAGAAGTTGGAGAGATAGAAAAACATGCTCACCGCAAATGTCAGCAGCGGGAGAATGAAATTCTTTTTCATCGCGTGCGCGACGGAGAACCAGAAAGTGTTCTTATATTTTTTCTTCATCTGTGCCACCTCATTTCTTCTCTTCGGGCTTGCCGAAGATGTCCTTGAAGTCGTAGTCGCTGCCCTCCATCTCCTCGAGGAAGATCTCTTCGAGCGTGAGCGGGAATTTTTCGATCATCAGCGGTTTCATATCCTGAAGCTTCTTCTCGTTTTCGTCCATGTCGCCGTTGGCGCTCAGAGTGATTATCTTTCCGTCCTTCGAGAAGTGCTTGATGTCGAGAGCTTTGAAATCGCTCTCTTCGAGGTCGCGGTCAAAGACCAGCCTGAACTTGCAGCGCGAGCCGCTGATGTCGTCGACCGAGCAGTCCATAACAATGCTCTTGCCGTTTATCAGCGCGATGTGGTCGCACATGTCGGCGAGGTCGTGGAGATTATGAGAGGAGATTATGACGGAGCATTCTTCCTCCGCCATGTATTCGAGCAGGAGGTTCTTAATAAGATTCCTCTTTGCCGGGTCGAGTCCGTCGAAGCTCTCGTCGAGCAGGATAACCTCAGGCATGGTGGACATTCCGAGAATTATCTCGGCCTGTCTCTGCATTCCCTTTGAAAAGCCGCGTATGCTCTTCTTCGTGTCAAGCCCGAAAACCTTTGAGAGCTTGTGCATGGTGTCGAAGCTGAAGCGGGGATAGTAGCCCGCATAGAATTTGCCCATGCTCTCTATTGTCGCGTTGGGCTCGAAATAGAGGTCGTCGGGGACATAGAAGAGTCTCTGCTTCACTTTTGCGTTGTCAAAAACATTCTCGCCGAATATTTTGACCTCGCCCTCGTCGGCTCTGTAGACTCCGGCGACCGTCTTGAGAAGCGTTGTTTTGCCCGCGCCGTTGTAGCCGACAAGCCCGTATATTGACGACTTTTCGACTTTCAGCGAAAGATTCTGAATGGCGGTGAAGTCCTGAAACCGTTTTGTAACGCCGATTACTTCAATCATAATTCTTCCTCCTGAGTGTAGATTTCATTGAGTATGTCGATAATTTCCTGCTTTTTGAGTCCCTTGGCGCGGGCGGCAGAGATGGCATCCGAAATTTCGGACACCGCCGTGTCGTGCACCGAATCGTTCTTGAAAGCCTTTTCGCTGACGAAGCTTCCCTTTCCGGGCACGGTGTATATCGCACCGTAGGATTCAAGGTCGGAGAACGCCTTTTTGACCGTGTTTATGTTCACACCGGCGTCGGCGGCAATGGACCGTATAGACGGCAGCTGTGAGTGCGGAGCGAATGTACCGACAAGGATAAGAGTCAGCAGCTGATTTCTTATCTGCTCGTATGCCGGCACGCGGCTCTGCTTGTCGATTAAGACCACAGCGATTCTCCTTTCTTTTTGATTCCGGCGCGCCGCAGTGCACCAAAATCAGAATAAGTGTGCTATCTGTCGTAGCACACTTATATCATAGCACGAAAAATCCCGTTGTCAACACTTTTTTAAAAAATTTTAAGACAGCGGAAAAACTGCGATTTAAAGCCGGAAATATAAAAAAACGCCGAATGCAAGTTATCAGACAGGCAATCAAAAGAAAGTCGTCCGACAGGCAAGCATTCGGCAATGACAATATATCATGGAATAAAAATTGTGTCAATATTTTTTAACGGCCAAGCAGAGATAATTTCAATGCTTTAAACAGCCTTGTAAAAGGCATGGCAAATATGAGACAAAAACGCCGAATGCAGGATATCAGACAGGCAATCAAAAGAAAGTCGTCCGACAGGCACTGCACTCGGCAATAACAATATATCACGGAATAAAAATTGTGTCAATATTTTTTGTATTGTCGGGCAGAATTTAAAAGCTTTCAAGTTGATATTTTATATTCAATAAACATAAAAAGAATCGGCTGTCTCGAAGACCAGAGCTTCGGGCAATGCCCTACAATCTCTTACCGATTCCACTATCAGTATATCGAGTCTGCTTGAAATTGTCAAGGATGTACATCCTTAGATTTTGTCCAAAGATGTAATCGCGTTTATGAATACCAAGACGGCCGGACACAGAGCACCATTACGAAAACCTGCAGGAGTTAATCAAGACTGCAATACTGTATGAATGCAGTCCGGAATGTACAGCTCGATGCGGCTGATACGCACCGAGACGAACCGTGTGCACAACGCCGCTGAAAAAGCGGCATACGAAGAGGAAGGCATAACGGAATACAGATTTCTCGCCACCCTTGATGGGCGCACCTGCGATGCCTGCGGCGCTTTAGACGGCAAGACTTTTCCGGTCTCCGAAGCGAAAGAGGGCATAAACTATCCGCCGCTCCATCCGAATGACCGTTGTACTACGACGGCAGTCATAGAGGGACAAAACCGAGCTGAACTCAAACGCCGGGCATTGGATCCCGAGACCGGGAAAACGGTGCTTATTCCGGCAGAAACGACATATGAGGAGTGGCTTGCGGATAATATAAATCCTCTTACCGGGAAGCTTAAATATTACCCGCCCAAGACTTTGACACAAGTGTCCTCCTACAACAGAGACCAGTTCGAGCGGTATTCGGCAGTCTTAAAAGAAAATGTGCCGGATTCTCTTGATGAATTCTTAAAAATAAAGTATAATGATCCTGAAAAGTGGAAGACGCTTAAAAGGCAATACCGCTTTGTGAATCAATACAAGATAGATTCAGGCAATTTCTCTACTGATGAAATCTTGCGGTTTGATAAAAAGGTTATTTATGAGAAGCGACTGAAATTTACAAGCGGATTTAAAAGAAGCGGAAACATTGCCGGTGCATATATCGATGATGATTTTGACAATATGTATTATGCGCATAGCGCTATATCCAAAGTGGAAGATAGCAGAGGATATAAAGGAACCGGAAAATTAGTTTTACTTAAAGAAGCTCGCCGCTTTAAATATATAGATGTTCCCAAAATGGACGGAACAATAAGAAAAGAAACCTACAATGATACTGAAGCAAAGCTCTTCGAGTTCTTCGCCGATTTGTATGAAGCGAGCCCTTTTAAAAAGATATGTATGCTTTCCGAACGCGGAATGTGCGATAGCTGTAAAGGGGTAATGCAGCAATTTAAAGAACTATACCCGGATGTTGAGGTAAATGTTATCTCAAACAAAAAGGTTGAAGGAAATGTTTGGAAAGAAAGGATGAGAAAAAGATGAAGTATGACCTTGATTATCAGTGGGCAAAAAATTTTCTTGAAAGCCGTTTAAGCACGGGTATACAGCCGAAAACGGGGGATTTGCTCGAAAACTCATATCTTACAGAATTCGATCAGGATATCCTCGAAGAAGCTGAGCGCCTTAACGCGGTACTTCCGCTGATAAAGTGGGAAGTGGACAACAACGATCTCAGCGAAGCCATGAGCGATGAGCTCTATCTCTACTATGAGGATTTGCTCAAAGGTCGCCTCGACGGAATACTGGACGAAGAGGAAGCCCCGATTATCATAAAAGACCTCACCGAGAGCTATATAAAAGCTTTCGGAAAAGATACTCTTGACGAAGAGGATCAATAATAAATAACAAGCCGCCAAGCGAAAGCGAGGCGGTTTTGTCATATCACAACATAATAATTACAGCGTTTTGCAGTCAAATGCAAAGCGCTGTTTTTATATCCAAAAATCGTTTGCCTGTATCGTAAAACAGGGTAACAGTTGACCTTAACTGAGAAAAGGAGAATAAAAAATGGCAGAAGAAAAAAAGGATGTCGAAACCTTGGAGGGACAGGGCGCCGAGGAGCAGAAAGAGCAGTCTCAGCCCGAAAAAAAGTACACCGACGAGGAAGTAAACAACATCAGTGTCAAGAACAGCAAGAAGGCAGTCGCCAAGCTCATGAATATACTGTATGAATGCAAAAAAGCCACCGGCTTACTCCAGAAGGCTGGGCTACAATTGCCCAGGTTCCTGTTTCTCACCGATGGCTATATACGCAGTATACGCGATTCCGATTCAAGTGTCAAGCCAAAATTTGAAAATGCAACAAAGCGCCTGTAGGTTTACAATAGATGCGAGACTGAATCGGGAGCATTGAAATAGAAATGAAAAAAGCCTTGAAACCGTTGATACACAACGACTTCAAGACTTTCTCTTTTGGTGATCCATCGGAGATTCGAACTCCGGACACCTTGATTAAAAGTCAAGTGCTCTACCGACTGAGCTAATGGATCATATCCTTTTCGCTGTGCGGAAGCTGTATCCGCAAATCAGCTTGATTATCATATAATATTTGCTCGAAAAAGTCAAGCCTTTTTTGTATTTTCTTCCCATTGTTTTCACTCTTTATGATAAATTGTGCTTATTTAACCCGAATATTCATTCCCGCCCGGCAGATACTATTCAGAGAAAACTGCCGGAGGCGCATTCTATGAAGATACTTTTTTATGATACAAAGCCGTATGACCGCGAGGCGTTCGAAAAGCTTGCAGTCAAATATTTCGACATTGAAATAGACTATCTCAAGACGGATATCTCTTATCGCACCGCGCCGCTCTCGAAAGGCTATGACGCCGTGTGCCTGTTCGTCGCGTCCGATGTCGGCAGGCGGGTCGTGGATATCCTCGCCGAGAACGGGGTCAGGCTCATTCTCATGCGCTGCGCCGGGTATAACAATGTCGATCTTCCGGCGGCGCAGGAGCACGGTATCTCCGTTATGCGCGTGCCGGGGTATTCGCCCGAGGCAATAGCCGAGCACGCCCTCGCGCTCGCGTTCGCCGTCAATCGCCGCATACACAAGGCTTATATAAAAGTGCGCGAGAACAATTTCAGCCTCATGGGACTGACCGGGGTCAACTTCTGCGGAAAGACGGCAGGAGTTGTCGGCACGGGAAAGATAGGCGCGTCGTTTGCGCGCGCCTGCCGCGGACTCGGGATGAATGTTATCGCCTATGATAAGTATCGGAACCCCTCGCTCGACTTCGTTCGATATGTCGAACTCGATGAACTTCTCGGCGAAAGCGATCTGATATCCCTCCATTGCCCGCTGACCGAGGAGACCTATCATATGATAAATATCGACGCAATAGAGCGGATGAAGGACGGTGTTATCCTCGTCAACACTTCGCGCGGCGCGCTGATAAGCACGCCCGATCTTATAAAAGGTATAAGGCAGCATAAATTTATGGGCGTCGGGCTCGATGTGTATGAGGAGGAGACGCACAACGTTTTTGAAAACCGCGAGGACGATATACTCGAAACCTCCGTCACGGCGCGACTTCTGTCGTTCCCGAATGTTATAATCACCTCGCATCAGGGCTTTCTGACCCGCGAGGCGCTTGAGTCGATAAGCGAGACCACGTTTGAAAATGCCGCCTCGTTCGGCAGGGGAGAGCCGATACAGGCGAATATAGTTAAATATAATTAATGTATGCTAACCATGCGCGGTGGTAAATTCCGCCGCTTTTTTCTGTCCGCTGTTGATTAAATCGCATTTATGTGATAGAATTTTCCTGTAACCGATTCAAAGGAGTGAGGGAGACTTCGGGTCTCGTAAATATGAAAAACAAAGTTCTGCCAAAAATAACAAATATATCCGCTATTGTTGACATAGTCGGCGCAGTCGCATTTTTTATTGTTCAGATAATCAACGCCGCAAAGCCGAATTTTGTCGGCGCGCCGGTGATGCTCGGATTTTTGATAGCGAGTGCCGTGGCGATAATATTGTTCTTCGTGATCCGAGTCGTAGGTATCGCGGTCGGTGCTAAGTCATCGAAAGTTCTGACGATAATTTCATATATTGTCGATGCGGCATGGGTCATCTCGATGATATTCGTGCTCAGGAATCTCAATATCTTTTAAGGAGAGTCGGAATGATTTATGCTTTTGTCGCCGCTGTCGTTTCTGCGGCTCTGCTGATATATTTTATCGTCCGTATAGTGCGCGATCCCGGTGATGCAAAATATGCCGTACATATACCAAGATGGCTTTTCTTCTTCGGCATGGCTGTCTATATTGCCGGCGCCGCCGTCTGCATCGCAATGCTCGCTGTCGGAAAGTTCTTCGTTGCGATTCCGGGTTTTGGCTGTATGCTTTTCGGTGCCGCGGCGATGCTCTGCCAGCTCGACCAGAAGGTCGTGTCTGCGGGCGAGGGGATATATATCTATTCGACCATGTTCGGCAAGAAGAGGCGCTTTAATATTTCTGATTTTGTCTCGATGAAGCGAAACTCCGATTCGCTCACGCTCAAATTCAAAAACGGGAAGATGCATATAGATAACCTCGCCGTTATCAGCGACGGCTTCAGAGAGAGCCTGCTCGACGGCAAAGAAGACTGAATATCTGCTTAGTGCAAAATACGAAGGTCATAATCCGTGTCTGACAATGTGGATTATGACCTCTATTTATTTTTTCGGCTGTCTTACAAATTTTTTTGAAAAAACTGTTGACAATAACATATGAATGAGCTATCATATGAACAGCGAGACATATGAATGAACAATCATATGAATTATCATGCAAATGAACGGAGGACAAAAACATGGAACACAACCACGAAAAGATGCTCGATATGGTGAGGCACGAGCTGCCGACAGACGAGCTGCTTTGCGACCTGTCCGATCTGTTCAGGCTCTTCGGCGACACGACCCGCGTCAAGATTTTGTTTTCGCTCTTTGAGTCGGAGATGTGCGTTTGCGCTATCGCGGAACTGCTCGGCATGACGCAGTCGGCGATATCGCACCAGCTCAAGATACTCAAGGACGCAAATCTTGTTGCCAACCGCCGTGAGGGCAAAACAATCTATTATTTTCTTTCTGACGACCACGTCAGAACGATTATAGCCAAAGGTTTCGAACATCTTATTGAAGAAAGGAACGAGAACAATGAAGAAGATCTTTAAGCTTGAGGATCTTGACTGCGCAAACTGCGCGGCAAAGATGGAGGCGGCTATCGCCAAGGTTGACGGAGTTGAGAGCGTCAGCGTCAATTTCTTCACCCAGAAGCTGACCCTTGAGGCGGCAGACGATGCTTTTGACGATGTGCTCAAGAAAGTTGTCAAGACCGCAAAGAAAGTTGAGCCCGACTGCACAATAATTCTTAAGTAAGAGGGGTGTCCCCGATGACGAGAAAGCAGAAAAAAACACTGATAAGAATAATCGTATCGGTCGTGCTGACAGGCGTCGCCTGGGCAGTGGATGAAATTTTCGGCTTAGAGGGTTGGAAAGCGCTGCTGCTCTACATTGCGCCCTATCTCGTGATAGGCTACGATGTGCTGTGGGACGCTATACGCAATATTGCCCACGGTCAGGTGTTCGACGAGCACTTTCTTATGGCGCTCGCCACTGTCGGCGCGTTCGGCATAGGCGATTACCGCGAGGCCTCGGCTGTTATGATATTCTATCAGATAGGCGAGCTGTTTCAGAGCATCGCCGTGGGCAGGAGCCGCAAGTCGATATCCGCGCTCATGGATATCCGCCCCGACTATGCCGTAGTCGTGCGCGACGGCAAGGAAGAGACCGTGTCGCCGGAAGAAGTTGAGCTCGGCGAAACGATAGTTATAAAGCCCGGCGAGAAAATACCGCTTGACGGTGAAATAATCTACGGTTCGACCTCCGTGAACACCGCCGCCCTGACGGGTGAAAGTCTGCCCGCCGACAAAACCGTGGGCGACAGGGTAACGAGCGGAACCATCAATCTTTCGGGCGTTATCCGTGTTAAGACACAGAGCCGTTTCGAGGAGAGCACGGTTGCCAAAATCCTCGAGCTCGTCGAAAACTCCTCGGAGAAAAAGGCGAGAGCCGAGAACTTTATTACCCGCTTCTCGCGCTGGTACACTCCCTGCGTCGTCATAGGCGCAGTCGTGCTGGCTGTTTTGCCGCCGCTTGTCACCATGCTCATGGGAACGCAGAGCACCTGGAGCCTTTGGAGCATATGGATAGAGCGTGCGCTTACCTTCCTTGTCGTATCGTGCCCGTGCGCGCTGGTCGTGTCCGTTCCGCTGTCGTTCTTCGGCGGTATAGGAGGAGCCTCGCGTGAAGGCATACTTATAAAGGGTGCCAACTATATGGAGACCCTTTCAAAGATCGACACGGTCGTGTTCGACAAGACCGGAACGCTGACGAAAGGCACATTCGCGGTCAACGCCATTCATCCCGAAAATATCACCGAGGCGCATCTTCTCGATGTCGCCGCCGCGGCGGAGAGCTATTCAACTCACCCGGTCGGCGAGTCGATAGTCGCGGCGCATAAGGGTCATATAGACAAGAGCCGCATCGGCAAGATAACCGAGCACGCAGGCATGGGTCTCGAGGCTGTTATCGACGGCAAGACTTATTTTGTCGGCAACGGCAAGCTCATGGATATGGCGGGAGCCAAGTGGCATGAGTGCCATATGGCAGGCACCGTTATTCATATCAGCGAGGGTGCGCAGTATCTCGGACATATCGTTATCAACGATGAGATGAAGCCCGACTCCGCAGACGCGATAGCGAAGCTCAAGGAACTCGGCATCAAGAACACCGTTATGCTCACGGGCGATAACGAGCGCGTTGCCGAAGCGGTCGGCAAGCAGCTCGGACTCAGCGCAGTCCACGCAAAACTGCTTCCGTCGCAGAAAGTTGAGCGCGTTGAAGAGCTGCTCGGCGAGGGCAACAAGGTCGCGTTCGTCGGCGACGGCATCAACGACGCACCCGTGCTCACAAGAGCCGATGTCGGTATTGCGATGGGCGCAATGGGAAGCGACGCCGCGATTGAGTCGGCAGATATCGTCCTCATGGATGACAAGATTTCAAAGCTCCCGACGGCGATAAAGATAGCCAGAAAGACTATGCGCATCGTCAACGAGAATATCTGGATCGCGCTCGCGGTCAAAGTGATTATCCTCGTGCTCAGCGCATTCGGTATCGCGGATATGTGGATAGCGGTCTTCGGCGATGTCGGAGTTCTCATTCTCGCTGTGCTCAACGCCATGCGCGCAATGCTGAAGATAAAAGACAAATAAAAAATAAAAACGAACGGCGGCAGGGGAGTGACCTTGCCGCCGATTTTTTATGCCTTATTGAGCTCTCTGCGCTTTGCGCGTCTTACTCTGTTTATGTGCCGCTCGAAGTCGCCGCTGTTCAGAAGCTCGGTCAGCACCAATTGCTCGAAGGTCGGCACAGTGCAGGAATAGAACCCGAGCCGCTCTTCAAATGTCTTAACAAGCCTTTTCGGCAGAACCATGTATCCTACACGCAGCGAGGGCGATATAGTTTTTGAAAATGTGTTGAGATATATTACATTGTCGCGGTCGGAGAGCACAAAAAGCGTGTCCGCAGGCTTCTGTGAGACCGAAAATTCTGAGTCGTAGTCAGACTCCACAATGAATCTGTCGCCCGATGAAGACCAGTTGATATATTCATATCTCTTCGAAGCGGACGCAGTGACCCCAGTCGGGAAGCTCCGATATGGAGTCGTGTGCAGAACATCCGCCTTGCTGCCGCTCAGTGCTGCGCCGTCTATGCCGTCATCCGAGAGCGGGAGAAGCTCGTATCTGACCCCCGCCGCCCTGTATACCTGCTCGATTTTTTCATATGACGGCGACTCTATCGCGTATGTTTTGTCCCTGCCGAGCAGGTCGACTATCAGCCCGTAGAGATATTCGGCGCCCGAACCTACAATTATCTGCTCCGTGTCAACAGATATGCCGCGGTTTCTCGCGAGATATTGCCGCAGCGCTTCGCGTAATTCGATTCGCCCCGAGTGCGGTGAGCGTTCAAGTATTTCTTCTCCGCAGTCCGCAATAACTTTGCGCATCGTCCTGCTGAGCAGCGATAATGAAAATTCGGGCTTGCTGTGTTCGATATTTTTCCCTCGCATCGGCTCTGGCGGTCTGCTGTCGGACGCCGCAAAGCCGT
>UMJB01030457.1_pt1 | contig 12264 bp, 10 predicted proteins | sample 1965961 | NCBI WGS metagenome assembly UMJB01 (sample SAMEA4836139, study PRJEB28245) | human gut metagenome | biome: gut microbiome; material: fecal sample | place: Denmark | collected 2008
CGGAAAGAAGCCACTGGAGCAAAGCGAAGCAGTGATAGAAGCACACATATTAAAGGAATAGTCGCTATCAAAAAGTCTTTGCCGCGGCCTTTTCGTATGGAATACACCAAGCCTATTGCAAAAACATAAAGAGGTATCGCTCTGTTAAAGAAAAACAGTATCAACGCATCTGAGATAACAGGAATACGCAAGTTGAGCATTGTTTCCTGGAAGTGCGCGGCTCTTTCCTTGTTTGGAGAATATGCTGCTTCTATTTGTGCCGTGTAATGCGGGTCGCACTCTTTTTTGCAAGTAGTGTTGGTAAAATCAGGGTGTTCCTCAAAATCGATATCAATGCCAAGCGATTGAACTGAACCATTTAGTTGCCAGAAAGGATGCATAAGGCCGGCATATGCATCCACGTATGTTCGCGGATTATGCAATCCTAATGTTGCCCAATCGTAGACAAACGTCGGAGTAAGAGACAGATTCATCTTCTCTGGATCCGCGTTATATTCCAGATACGATTCAGCCCATTGTTGCGGAGTTCGTATTTTTGAAAGATCCTCATTGACGTCGTCGGGCACTTCTCCGCCTGTTGCATATGTTCGGGCGATCTGCTGCGCTGGAACAGATAGCATTTCCTGCGAAGGCGATGGTGTGGCTTTGATGATATTCGTCCAGAACGTTGAAATAGCAACTGCGCTCGCTACGAATATGACACAACAGACAAGCAATCTGCGCCAGTGCTTGCGGTATGCCAGCAGTAAGACAGGAAATAGAATCAGGGGAACGAGTAGGGCATTCTTTCTCAACGAGAACGTCACGAACAACAAGATCAGCAGTGAGATATCAAATCGTGTGCTTGAGAGTATCGCACCTTTGGTAACTGTAATTTTTATCAGATGAATAGTCAGAGGTATAAGCACATAGGCAAAGACAATATCTGAGGCATACAGCTGATTGTATAAGAGATATGTCGGGCAAAAGGCGAAAATGGCAGCAAGCACAATGCTTGCACGGTGGGAGAGCAAAGCCATGTCATTGAGCTCGATAATTGCGTATACCGCGCAAATGACGAAAATAGCAGTTTGTGCCAAGCCATATATTCCATAGGACGGAGATAAATAAAGAAGTGGGTAGGCTAAATATCCCCATAACAGTGAATGCCACTGTGTAGGCGTGCCAACGGCGATATGGGCAATCAGGCTCTGATGATCTGCCTGTATGAACCCCGGGAACATCGCAATATACGCAATGAGATGCGGCACTGCAATCAGCGCTGTCAACATTATGATTCTGATAGTTCTATTCTTGTATGCATTTCGTATGGCGTCTATCGCCTTGTTGTTGCCAAAGGCCGACGGAGAATCAGGCGTTTGGTTCATATGAGTTGTTGAATCATCCAATAGAAGCGTGTTGTTCAGCATGGTGCAATTCTCGCATGTTCTAGGTACTATGGTGTGCATGGCTGAAGAACTGTTTACTCCCCATAACATCATTGTGACCGGTGGTTGTGGTTTCATTGGTTCGAATTTCGTCCATTACGTGTACAACAACCATCCGGACGTGCATGTCACGGTTTTGGACGCGTTGACGTATGCGGGCAACCTGGAGAACATCAGGGGCATCCTGGGCGACCGTGTGGAGTTCGTGCACGGCAACATCTGCGACGCCGAGCTGCTCGACAAGATCGTTCCGGGCCATGACGCCATCGTGCATTACGCCGCGGAATCCCACAACGACAACTCGATCGCGAATCCGGAGCCGTTCCTGAAGACCAACGTGGAGGGCACGTTCCGCCTCTTGGAGGCGGCCCGCAAGTACGACGTGCGCTACCACCACGTGAGCACGGACGAGGTGTACGGCGACCTGGCTTTGGACGATCCGGCCAAGTTCACGGAGCGGACCCCGTACCATCCGTCCAGCCCGTACAGCTCGACGAAGGCGAGCTCCGACCTGCTGGTGCGCGCATGGCACCGCACGTTCGGCATCCGCGCCACGATCAGCAACTGCTCGAACAACTACGGCCCCTTCCAGCATGTGGAGAAGTTCATCCCGCGCCAGATCACGAATGTCCTCGAGGGTCTTCGCCCGAAGCTGTACGGCAATGGCGAGAACGTGCGCGACTGGATCCATACGGACGACCACTCCACCGGCGTGTGGACCATCCTGACCAAGGGCCGTCTGGGCGAGACCTACCTGATCGGCGCGAACGGGGAACGCAACAACATCACCGTGCTGCGCGACATCCTGGCCGTGATGGGCCAGGACCCGGACGCGTTCGACTGGGTGAAGGACCGTCCCGGCCACGACCGCCGCTACGCGATCGACTCCACCAAGCTGCGGACCGAGCTCGGCTGGAAGCCGACGCACACGGACTTCCAGAAGGGCCTGGAGCAGACCATCAAGTGGTACACGGACAACCGCGCCTGGTGGGAGCCGGCCAAGGCCGCCACCGAAGCCAAGTATAAGCAGCAGGGACAGTGATCCGATCATGGCATTTGAATTCGAGAAGGAACTGAAGGTCGAGAAGACGAACATCCCGGGCCTTCTGGTGTTCGACCTGCCGGTGCATGGCGACAACCGTGGCTGGTTCAAGGAGAACTGGCAGCGCGCCAAGATGATGGGTCTGGGACTGCCGGACTTCGGCCCGGTGCAGAACAACATCAGCTACAACGCGACCAAGGGCGTCACCCGTGGCATCCACGCGGAGCCGTGGGACAAGTACATCAGCATCGCTGCCGGCGAGATCTTCGGCGCGTGGGTTGACCTGCGCCCGGGCGAGAGCTTCGGCCAGGTGTACACGACCCGTTTGGATCCGTCCAAGGCAATCTACGTGCCTCGCGGCGTGGGCAACAGCTTCCAGGCGCTGCAGGACGGCACGGTGTACACGTATCTGGTGAACGCGCACTGGTCGCTCGAGCAGAAGAAGACCTACACGTTCGTGAACCTTGCGGATCCGGAACTGAACATCCAGTGGCCGATTCCGCTGGAGGAGTCCGAGCGCTCCGAGGCCGATCTGCACCACCCGATGCTCAAGGACGCCAAGCCCATGGCTCCCAAGCGCACCCTGGTGACGGGCTGCAACGGCCAGCTGGGCCACGCGATTCGCGCCTACGCGGAAGCGCATGGTCTGGAGGGCTTCGAGTACACGGACATCGACGAGTTCGACTTCTCCGACCCGAAGGCATACGAGGCATACGATTGGAGCCTGTACGGCACGATCATCAACGCCGGTGCCTACACGGCCGTCGACAAGGCCGAGACCGCCGAAGGCCGTCCGATCGCGTGGAAGGCGAACGCCCAGGGTCCGGCTCTGCTGGCCAAGGTGGCCAAGGACCACCACATCACCCTCGTGCACGTGAGTTCGGATTATGTGTTCGACGGCACCGCCAAGGAACACACGGAGACGGAGGCGTTCGCCCCGCTCGGTGTGTACGGCCAGACCAAGGCCGCTGGCGACATCGCCGTGGCCAACGCACCCGAGCATTACATCCTGCGTTCCAGCTGGGTGATCGGCGAGGGGCACAACTTCGTGAAGACCATGATGATGCTGTCCAACAAGGTCGCCGACCCGGCCGACAAGCTGGAACAGGTCACCGTGGTGGATGACCAGTACGGTCGCCTGACCTTCACCCGCGACATGGCCGAGGCGATCTTCCACCTGCTTGACAGCCATGCCCCCTACGGCACCTACAACTTGACCGGTTCCGGCGCAGTGAAGTCCTGGGCTGACATCGCGGCCGAGGTGTTCGACCTGACGAACGGCAACGGCAGCAAGGTCAAGCCCATCAGCACTGCCGAGTACTTCGCGAACGCGACCAACCCGGTATCTCCGCGTCCGGTCAACTCCGCACTGGATCTTGCTAAGATCGGTGAAGCCGGATACGTGCCCGCTGACTGGGAAGAGACCCTCAAGACCTACGTGCAGAAGGAACTCGGCTGATAGCTGTTCATAACAGTTGACTTCAAGTGATAAAACCGCGCAGGCTCTCTGCGCGGTTTTTCATTTTGAATAAGAGTTAGCTAAGCTGAATATGTTTGTAGACGAATAACGAGTAAAATGTTGTGGAAAGCAGGTTTTTCATGAAAGGCATTATTCTCGCTGGAGGTTCGGGTACGAGACTGTACCCTCTGACCACGGTGACCTCGAAGCAGCTGCTTCCCGTGTATGACAAGCCGATGATCTACTACCCGTTGAGCGTGCTGATGATGGCGGGCATCCGTGACATTCTGATCATCTCCACGCCGAAGGATCTGCCGAACTTCGAACGTTTGTTGGGAGACGGCTCCCAGTATGGCGTGAGCTTCTCTTACAAGGTGCAGCCTTCCCCGGATGGCCTGGCCCAGGCATTCATCCTCGGCGAGGAGTTCATCGATGGTGAGCCGTGCGCGCTGGTGCTTGGTGATAACATCTTCTACGGCAACGGTTTGGGCAGGACGCTGCGCAAGGCCGCCACGGTGGAACATGGTGCCACAGTGTTCGGCTACTACGTCGACGATCCTGAGCGATACGGCGTGGTCGAATTCGATGAGAACAAGAAGGCCATCTCTATCGTTGAGAAGCCGGAGCACCCGGCCAGCAACTATGCGGTGACCGGCCTGTACTTCTACGACGAACGCGTCACCGAGTTCGCCAAGCAGGTCAAGCCGTCCCCCCGTGGCGAGCTGGAGATTACCGATCTGAACAAGATGTATCTGGAAGACGGCACCCTCAACGTGCAGACGCTTGGCCGCGGCTATGCCTGGCTGGATACCGGTACCATGGACTCCCTGTATGAGGCAGGCGAATTCGTGCGCACCGTGCAGCGTGCTCAGGGCCTGCCGATCGCCGTTGCCGAAGAGATCGCTTTTGAGAACGGTTGGATTACTCGTGATGAGCTGATGGAGGCCGCTGTGAAGTATGGCAAGAGCCCGTATGGCAAGCATCTGAAGGATGTGGCGGAGAACAAGATTATTGTTAAGCCGCGCGACGTTCGATGATGTTGTTGGGTCGTGGTTGCTGTGCCGTTGCTGTCTTTTGTCGTTATTGCCTATAACGTGCAGCCCTACATTATTCAATGTTTGCAAAGCGTCAAGGCCCAAACTTTGGATGATTTCGAGGTCATCGTAGTAGATGACGCGAGTACTGACGGTACGCTGGAATGCATTACTCGTGAAGTAGCGGATGATCAGCGGTTCCATATAATCGCAAAATCGGAAAATGAAGGTGCACACCTTGCCCGGCGAACTGGTGCGTTGGCGACCAAAGGACAGTATGTGTACTTCGTTGATGGTGATGACAGTATCAGTGCCTTACTATGCGAACAGGTATCCATGCTGACTCGTGCCTCATCTCCTGACATTATTCGCTTTGGATTGGATGCTTTTCCCGAAATCGGTGCGGACGATGGCACGGCAATAGCTGTGGAAGCGGTCTTTAATAATGCCCAAGGCATGAGGACCTCTAGGGAAATTATAGAGACTGCATTCAGCGACATAATTTCCCCTCGTGACGTATGGAGCGTTACGGTATGCGCTTATCGAGGTGATTCCATCAGAGAGTCTTTTTCCAAGATGACATCCAAGCGTCTTGGGTATATGGAAGACACCTACGAATTTTTTGTCATCGCAAATGAGTCTCAGACATTACAGAATTACGCTGATTTTCGTGCTCTGAAGTACCGTATTGGAGCGGGCAGATCCGGGCGAAGATTGTATTCGGCAGAGGAGTTCTCGAAACGGCAACGAGAAGTGCACGAAATGTATCTTTTGCTGTGTGAGTATTGCAACTCTCAGCGAGACGATACCGATTTCTACAGTCGCACAAGCCTTTGGATGAAACGGCAATATCTTCTTATGCTTGTTACTGACTGGGTAACTCGTTTGCCAGCGGCGGATCAAGACAAAGGATATACGGCTATCGTTGAAACATGGGGTGCTGCTGACGCAGCAATCATGTTATTTGATCCCCTTATTGCACGTGGTGAGAGTTTGTTGAGCAAGAATTCGATTCCTCCCGGGAACGATGAGTTCTACCGGTGGGGGCAGATTCTCGCCAAGATAGTTCCCATGGTTGATGACGGCCGGAATTTACCTAGGTATGATCAATACCGGCAGTTGGAACAAGCTTTAGAGCATCATGTGGCGGAAATCCAATTGAAAGAGCAGCAGGCGCTGCAGGCAGAACAAGAACGGATAGAGGCGCAAGCGAGATTCAAAAAAGGTACACTCATGCGTCGCGTGATTGACAAAGTCATGCCGGCAGGTTCGCTGAACCGAGATTTGGTATCTGTGATACGCTCACATGCACAGCGTGCGAAGAGGGAAAGATAGCATTTTGCAGAATGATGTAGTGCGTGAAAGGACGGAGATGAGCGTTAATAGCGGGCATAAACAGCGACTGGGTATCTACTGTTTCTATGACAAGTATGGTCATGCTGCATCCTTTATCAAGACCTTTCTTGATGATTTGATGGATAACTTAGATGATCTAGTCGTAGTTGTAAACGGGCAACTTAGCGATCAGGCTCGTCAACTGTTCTCTGAATACACGAAGACGATCATCGTTAGAGAGAATAAAGGACTTGACGTCGCTGCGTACAAGCAGGCCATTCTCACACTCGGTTGGGAAAAACTTGAGTCATATGATGAAGTCATTTGCCTGAATGACACAGTTATGGGACCGGTGTATCCGTTCCGTGAAATGTTTGCGTGCATGGATCGCAAGGATGTGGATTTTTGGGGTATCACTGCGTATGCGGGTGAGACAGTTGATAAGGAGCAGATTCCAACGCATCTTCAGGCCTATTGGCATGCGTACAGGCGCTCTTTAGTGTCTTCCCCGGCGTTCCACGAGTACTGGGAGACCATGCCTTTGTGGAAAGACTACGCAGAGGTTACCCGCAAACACGAGATGACCTTCACCAAGCATTTCACTGATTTGGGCTTCACCTGGGCCTCGTACATCGATTGGCGAAAATATCAGGGATATTCTTCATACCCGTTGCTGTACATGCCGATGCAAATCGTGCGAGATGATCGATGCCCTATTTTCAAGCGCCGTTCTTTCTTCGTGGATTACAGTGCTTATTTCGACCAGACGGCCGGTCAGCCAGCTCTGGATTTGTACGAGTACCTTCGAGATCATACTGACTATGACGTGGATATGATCTGGGATGCTATTTTGCCGTCCTACAACATTGACGATATCCGCAAGGCCATGCATCTTGATTATGTGCTGCCCTCACAGGCCATCAATCCACAGACGCATGATCGTCCTCGTTCGGCGTTCATCTATCACGTCTACTTCATGGATTTGCTAGAAGACACTTGCCACTACATTGCATCGTTGCCGGAAGAAACAGATCTATACATCACCTCTACCGAAGATAAGATTCCCCAGATTCGGGAATACATGCAACAGCATGGGATTTCTCATCAGGCGACATTCATCCCCGTTATCAATCGTGGTCGTGATGTCTCGGCTCTGCTTGTGGCCGCTTGCCCGGTGGTGTTGAGCGGAAAATATGACGTCATTGGTTTCGCTCATGATAAGAAATCCAGTCAGAATCAGGAAAATGGACATCATGGCACCGAGAGCCAAGGATTCGCGTACAAGCTTATGGAGAATACGCTTGGCAGTGAGGCATATGTCAAGAACATTCTGACGTTATTTGCGGAGAACCCGCGTCTTGGTCAGGTGACGCCTCCGCCGCCATATCACGCTTTGTACTTTGCGCACACCATTCCTCACGATTGGGGTGCAAATTATGAGATCACGAAGGAGCTTTTGGAAGACAGGCTGGGCATTCATGTGCCGCTCTCTCCCACTAAGCCAACTGCATCCGCGATGGGGTCGTGCTATTGGTTCCGTGTTGAGGCATTAAAACCGCTGTTCGAGTATGGGTGGAAGTATGAAGACTTCTTGCCCGAAGGACAGATGGGCGAAGACGGTACTATTTCGCATGCCATCGAACGAGCCAACGGATATATATGCCAATCGCGTGGATATTATCCGGCATGGGTGCTTTCAGATCGATATGCTCGCATTGAAGTGGATTCGTTGTTCTATACCACTGCCATGATGATGGGCTCGTCTGCAGAAGCACGTAGCGGAGAATCATTGCTGACGAATTTGCGTGGTTTGAATTTGGCGACTTCTCGTTGGAGAACACTGAAAATAGCCAAGCATCGCACACATTTAGGACTTCAATGGATCACGTCACGAACTGTGCTTAAGCTTCCTAAGCCAGCACAGAGCGTCATCTACACTGCAGCATGGGCTCCAATCACCGCGGTACGATTTGTGATTGGACAAATCAGGGCGGTGCTTCGTGGTGATTTCAAGCACAAAAGTGCACCTAAAAAAATAATAGTTGATGGCAAATGAGGATATGAATACGATGCTGATAAAGCTAAAAGAGCGCTACCGCTATTCGTTCATTGTGCTTAAAGAAATGGTGAGAACTGATTTTAAGCTGCGCTATCAGGGATCATTTCTAGGAATTGCGTGGTCGGTCTGAAAGCCGTTAATGCTGTTCTGTGTGATGTATGTGGTGTTCGTCAAATTCCTGAAGTTTACCGATGGCACGCCGACTTTCCCGTTGGTCTTGCTGCTGGGTATCAGCTTGTGGAATTTCTTCGCTGAGGCGACGAATATGGGATTGACGGCTATCGTAGGCAGAGGGGACATTCTGCGTAAGATTCATTTCCCCAACTACATTATTGTCGTCTCTGCAACGGTCGGCGCTTTAATCAGCTTGGCCATCAACATGTGTGTAGTGCTGGTTTTTTGTATTTTTAATCAGGTGCACTTCACCTGGAATGTGTTGTGGCTCCCGCTTAATTTCATAGAATTCTATGCTCTTGCTTTGGGAACGGCCCTGTTGCTAGCCGCATTGAATGTGTATTTCCGTGATATGCAGCATATTTGGGAAGTGCTCATGCAGGTGTTCTTCTATGCAACGCCTATTATCTATCCTCTGTCGCTGGTAACTGAAAAAACGAATAATCCTATTTTCGCGAAAATTATGTTGCTGAGCCCGCCGGCCCAGATTATTCAGGATATTAGGCATAACCTCATCGCACCGGATACCACGCCAACAGTGTGGAAGGAGATCAGCAACTGGGGTATTCGTCTCATCCCTGTTGCCTTGACTTTCTTTATCCTATGGTTGGGTATTCATATATTCCGTAAGTACAGTCAGAAATTCGCGGAGGTGCTGTGATGAATAACGCACAAGAGGGCACGATGGACAATCGTAAGACTGTGCTGAAAGTTGAGCACGTAGCCAAATCATTTCGGTTGCCGATGGAGCAGGCGTCAGGCCTGAAACAGGCCGTTATCAACTGGACTAAAGGAATTAGCGGATACAAGATGCAGCATGTGCTGCGCGATATCAACTTTGAGGTCAAAGAAGGGGATTTCTTTGGCGTTGTCGGTCGAAACGGAAGCGGAAAATCGACACTGTTGAAGTTGATTTCGGGCATTTATATGCCGGATCAAGGTTCAATCTCTGTTGACGGGAAACTGGTCTCATTCATTGAGCTTGGCGTTGGTTTCAATCCTGAACTGACCGGTCGAGAGAATGTGTACCTTAACGGTGCCCTTTTAGGATTTAGCCAAGAAGAAATCGATGCAATGTATGACGACATTGTTGAGTTTTCAGAGCTTAGCGAATTCATGGACCAGAAGCTAAAGAACTATTCCAGTGGTATGCAGGTGCGTTTGGCATTTGCGGTCGCCATTAAGGCTAAGGGCGACATACTGGTCTTGGATGAAGTATTGGCTGTGGGCGATGAAGCGTTCCAACGTAAGTGTGATAATTTCTTCACCGAAGTGAAGCAAGATCCCACGAAGACAGTTATTTTGGTAACTCACTCCATGGATTCGGTTAAGAAATATTGCAATAAGGCTATCCTCATAAAGGATGGAGAGATTATTGCGTCCGGAAACCAGGACGATGTAGCAGATCGTTACACGCTGGAGAACTTCAAGAAGAATGCAGGTCCCCTTGGTGATGATGCCAATAATGAAACAGACGATAAAGAGTATCCTACGGGTCTTAGTGAACGAGTGCCCACCCTTAAGGTCAATATATCGAGTTCATCGGTGGCTGATGGTGTTGAGCCGCTCGAATTTGAAATCGAATATGAGTTTAATGAAGACCGGGAAGCGTACATCGGTATTGCATTGCTTGATTCTCGTCGCAGTGGACATGCTTATGATGCGGGATCGCAGACCGACAATCTTGGCATGGTCATCACGCAGCGTGGGCACCGGACTATGCGTTTTGAAATGCCGCTTGATATCTTCAACAATGGTGAGTTCAAGATTTATGCCACTCTGCGATCTGTTGAAAAACCCGGCGATGATCCGCAAATGATCGCATTCACGAACGATGAGAACAGCGGTTATTTTGCTATTCGCAATGATCGCAACGGTGAGGCTGGCATGCTGAGCAGCCGAGCGATTCAGATTAATAGACTCGATTGATCTTATCTTCGATAGAGGCATGTATTGGATATTGCTGAATATGCTGACGCATTGGTGAGCGGTGAGCCATCATTACGAAAATCCTTACTTGTTGAAGCTTCCAATAAGTACGGGGTCGCGGGAATCGTATCTGCCGTTGCTTCCAAATACTGGATTAATTCGGTAGAGGCCGTGCGAGCATTAGGGCCGATAGCGGGCCTGGCACAGCCAAAAAGGACTGTTCATACAGTTGCGCTCTATTACTCGGGGCTATCCATCGGCGGTGCTGAACGCGTGACGGCATTCCTTGCCAACCTTTGGGCCGGCATGGGATATCGGGTAGTGCTGATTACCGACGATGACACTAGTGCATATGAGTACGAAGTGAACCAGATTGTTGAGCGCCGCATTATTCCGAGTTACTGCAAAGCGAATGCGGAGAACTACGAGAACCGGGCAAAAACGTTAGCGGATATCCTCAATGCGGAGCAAGTTGACGCTCTAGTGTACGGGCAATGGCTTGGACAAACGCTTCCCTGGGATATGCTGCTCTGCAAGATGAGCGGCGTATCTTTCCTCATCTACACTCATGGCGTCATGCGTTGCATGTTCGACGCAGATTGTATGCGCGCCGAGTTGGCTTTGACGTATCGATACTCAGATGGCGTCATAACGTTATCTGATGTGAATACACGTTTCTGGCAACTATTCAATGCTCATGTATGGCAGACCATTAATCCATTAACCATCGAGCCGGATTCGTCGAAACGCGCGGCGCTTGATTCTTATAACATTGTATGGGTTGGGCGCCTGTCATTATTCGATAAGCGTCCGGATGAGGCATTGCGGGTTATGGCTGAAGTGGTCAAACAGTGTCCTGATGCACATCTGATTATGGTTGGTCCTTTTGCAGATGATGCAACGGAACAACAGCTTCGTCAGTTGCGAGATTCTCTTGATCTATCTGATGCTGTGAGTTTTGTAGGTGCTCAGGATAATGTACTTCCTTACCTACAGAAAGCCAGTGTGTATCTTCATACATCTCTATATGAGGGCTACCCTGTTGCTTTGGCCGAAGCGAAAACAGTGGGCATTCCAAGCGTTATATACGCTTTGCCGTATCTGACTTTGGTTCAAGACGAGAGCGTTATCCAGGTGGGGCAAGGAAACCGATCTGCAGCGGCATCTGCTATTTGTGGTTTGTGGCAGAACCCCGAAAAGATGAAGCAGTTGGGGGATATTGCCTTCAACAGCATGGTGGGTATGTCCAATTATGATTTCGCGCGCCTGTGGAGAGGAATATTCGATTCACTGGGTTCCTCAACTGCCTCTAGTGCCGATGATGATGTGATGGTTGACTTGATGATTGATGCGCGTATTGCATCCTCGAAGAGTTATGAGGAGCGCATAAATTCTTTGTGCTCGAATCAAGCGCTATTAGAACAGTCGTTGTCTTCCAAGAGCATGGAGATTCAGTCCGTAAAAGAGTCGACATCGTTCAAGGTTGGTTTGCTGATTACCGCTATACCGCGCAAAATCAAGGCAATTTTGAATTCACTACGCAGATAACCAATTTTGTGGTGTGGCTTGCCGGTTTACTTCACGTCGAAGAACTTTGTGCTGCTGAGATAGTTTTTCCCAGCAGTCATGTCGTATTGAATAAGACGATAATCGTTGAGTAGCTTCTTCTGCTGTGAGGACAGTTCTTTCTTGCTTACAACGTTGCCGTTCGCGTCTAAATAGACAGTTGGTGTATTGTCGGTGACGCCGCTGACACCAAGCGTGAGTCGCTCCGTGGCGGGTATCTCAGCCCGCATTGCGGAGAG
>UMJB01039908.1_pt1 | contig 12046 bp, 9 predicted proteins | sample 1965961 | NCBI WGS metagenome assembly UMJB01 (sample SAMEA4836139, study PRJEB28245) | human gut metagenome | biome: gut microbiome; material: fecal sample | place: Denmark | collected 2008
TACGCCGAGCTCATCCATGAGGGTGATCCCGAGTGCAAGGTCGTCGGCAAGGGCTCTCCCCTGCTCGCGGCACTCGTTGACCGCGGCGACTTCAACCAGCACGACATTAACACCGAGATCCGTACGCAGGTCGACAACATTCTCGCGCGCGAAAAGGTCGAAAACCTGATCCTCGGCTGCACGCACTATCCCATCGTGGAAGAGAACTTCCACGAGTGCTATCCCGAAATGCACCTCATCAACCCCGCGCTCGAGCAGGCAAACGCCGTCAAGGCATACCTCACCGAGCAGAACGCGCTCAACCCGCAGAAAAAGGGTAAATTCGTCATCTGCACGAGCGGCGACCCGCAGGTATATGTCAACGTCGGCAAGCGCCTCGGTCTCTTCGAGGCGAGCGAGCTGAAGGTCGTCCACATCTAAGTTAGTCCAAATTGAAATGAAAAGCGGAAAGTTACAGGACTTTCCGCTTTTTTGTGCTGTCTGATGGACTTTTTGCATACCTTGTGGCGAGGTGGTCTGTTTTGAATACATTTGAGGCCGCGATTTTGCGCGATTTCGGCGAGCGGGAGGACTTTGAGCGCGTGCTCACACATGCGCTGCGCCGCGGCTGCGGCGGTCGCGTCCTGCTCTCGCTGATGGCGGACGGCTCACTCCGGCTCACCGGCACGAAGGACCCCGACATCTCGTTCGGCGCGGTGCTGCTCGACCTGACCGCGCCGGTGGTGCCGTGCAGTGAGGAGTCCCTCGCCCTGCGTGTGCAGGTGATCGACTGGCGGCTCTGCGCGAGATGCTATGACGAAGCGCTCGCGCAGCGCACCCGCCATCCCCTGCCGTAGCTGCCGCCATCGCGCAAAAACTGCCCGCCGCAAAATTGCGGCGGGCAGTTTTGTCCTTTATTTCAGGCAATCCAAAATTGCCTGCACGGTATCCTCCACTGTGCCGTTGTTGTCGACGATGTGGTCGGCAAATCTTTCGTAGCAGGCCTTGCGCCTGTCGTACATCGCCGCAAGGTCGCCCGCCGAAAGAGGCCTCCCCTCGCGCGGCAGCTGGTCGATATCACGCTTCAACCAGAAAATGATGCCGTTCTGGTGCAGAAGATCGTAGTTTTCCTCTCTCGTCACGCAGCCGCCGCCCGTAGCGATGACCGCGCCGGAGCGCTTGCCGAGTTCGGCAATGGCCTCGCTCTCGAGCTCTCGGAATTCCGCCTCGCCGTGCTTTTCGATGAGCTGGGCACAGCTCATACCGTTTTTCTCTTCGATCTCGGCGTCGCTGTCAAGCGCGATGCGGTCAAGCTTCTCAGCAAGGCGCGCGGCAACGGTGCTCTTGCCGCTGCCGGGCATGCCGACGAGCACGATGTTCTGCATCTCAAGGCTCAGCTTTTTCCAGATGCGCTCGGTCTCGCTGTCGGGGATGTCCCTGTTTTCAAAGACCTCCGCCGTGCGCTTAGCCTGCGCGACGAGCATGTAGAGCCCGCTCATATAAGGAATGTCGAGCTTTTCCGCCTGCAAGACAAACGCTGTACGCGCGGGGTTGTAGACGATATCGAGCACACCCTCGAGCTTCGGGAAGAGCGACAGGTCGACGGGCGACACGCCGCAGTTCGGGTACATGCCGACGGGCGTGGTGTTCACGATGACCTCCGCGTCCGCGTGACGATCCAGATTGTTGTAGTTGTCCTCCCCCTTGCGGGAGATGATGGTCACGCTGCGCGCGCCCATCTCCTCGAGCACGGCACAGACCGTCGAGGAGGCGCCGCCGGAGCCGAGCACGAGCGTCTTTTTGCCATCGATCTGAACGCCGCTCGCCCTGACCATACCGGCAAAGCCGTAGGCATCGGCGTTGTCGCCGTACAGCGTGCCATCCTCGCGCCTGACCAGCACGTTCACACTCTGGAGTTTTTGCGCAATGGGTGAAAGCTCTGCGCAGTACGGGATGACGGCCTTTTTATAGGGAATGGTGACGTTCATGCCGTCAAAGCCGCCGCCCGTCAGAAATTCGCCGAGCTTTTCGGGCGCGACCTCATAGAGCCGGTATTCATAGTCCGCCAGCTCCGCGTGGATAGCGGGCGAATAGCTGTGGCCGAGCTTTTCACCGAGTAATCCGCAGCGCTTCATTCAAACCACCTCACTGTAAGAGCCAAGATACGTGAACTCCTCGCACAGCTCGGGCAGCTCGCCCATGAGCTGGGTGAACTGCGGGGCATAGACCGAGGTTTCAAGGTCGAAGTAAAACATGAACTCGAAGTTGCGGTCCGGCATCGGGCGGCTCTCGAGCTTGTTCATGTTGACGCCGAGCGCATTGAAACGCGAGAGCACCTTGTAGAGCGAACCGGGGTGGTGCGGCAGCACCATCATCAGGCTCGTGCGGTCTGCACCGGGGTAAATTTCGAGGTTTTTCGCAATGCAGATGAAGCGCGTGAAGTTATTGCCCTGATCCTGCACAGAGGCGGCGAGGCAGTCAAGGCCGTAGAGCTCTCTGCATGCGCGGGACGACAGCGCCGCCACATCGTCGCGGCCGGACTCGGCCACCATGCGCGCCGCCACCGCGGTATTTTCGCAGCGGATGACCTTCACATTGGGAAGCCCCTGTAAAAAGTGTGCGCACTGGCTGATGGCCTGTTCATGTGAGTAGATCTCACGGATGTTTTCAAGCTTCGCGCCGGGATTGGCGAGAAGATTATGGTCAACCTTGATGCGAACCGAGCGCACGATGCGGAAGTTGTGCTGCGTCATCAAGTCGTAGACCGCGTTCACGCTGCCCGCCGTGCTGTTTTCCAGCGGCAGCACGCCGTAGAGGCAGAGGCCCTTTTCAATGGCGGAGAACACCGCCTCGAAGGAACTGAAAAAGAACGTGCTCGGGCGCTTGAAGAGCCTTTCGCACGCCTGCTCGGAATACGCGCCCTCCACGCCCTGACAGGCGACGGCGGCGTCCTCGGGAAAGAGCTGCGGCGTCTTTTCGATGGCCTCGGCAATTTTCGCGGGCAGATCACCCTTCGTGCCGAGAAGACAGCTCTGGCGGCTGCGGCTCAGCTCGAAAATGAGGGAGTAGAGCGAGGAGACGTATTCGCGCAGGTCGTCCGGCGTTTTGTCCAGAATCTCGCGCATTTTCTCCTTCTCGCGGCGCGCATCGAGCACGCGCAGGCCGTTGGCCTTTTTATATTCCGCGATCTTTTCAGCGGTCTCCATGCGCTGGGCAAAGAGCGCGATGAGCTGATCGTCGATGCTGTCGATCTCTTTTCGATAGTCGTTTAAGTCCATGTTCCCTTACCTCATTTCCCTTTTGCGCGATAGATACGCATCATAGACCGCGATGGCGGCCGCCGCCTCCACACAGGGCACGGCGCGCGGCACGATGCACGGGTCGTGGCGGCCCGTGACGGCCATCTTCTCCGGCACCATCGTCTGCAAATTGACACTCTGCTGCTCGCGCGCGATGGATGGCGTCGGCTTGAACGCCGCGCGGAACACGATGGGCATGCCGTTCGTGATACCGCCAAGAATGCCGCCGCAGTGGTTCGTCTCGGTGACGATCTTGCCGTTTTCGACCGTAAAGGCGTCGTTATCCTCGCTGCCGCGAAGGCTCGCCACGCCAAAGCCCGCGCCGAACTCGATGCCCTTGACCGCGGGAATGCCGAAAACCGCCGAGGCAATGCGATTTTCCATGCCGCCGAACATCGGGTCGCCAAGGCCCGCGGGCGCGCCGAAAATTGCGCATTCGATGACGCCGCCGACGCTGTCACCAGCCTCGCGCGCCTGTGCGATGGCTTCGCGCATCTCCTCGCCGCGCGCATCGCTGACGATGGGGAACTCCTTGCCTGCAAGCGAGCCTGTCAGCTCACCTTCGTCAGTAATGCCCGCGATGGAAGCGATGCGGCTCACAAGCGTGATGCCCTCGCGCGCGAGAATTTGCAGGCAGATGCCGCCCACGATACACAGCGGCGCGGTCAAGCGGCCTGAAAAGTGTCCGCCGCCCGCGCGGTCCTGATAGCCGCCGTATTTGACCTCGGCGGTGTAGTCCGCGTGACCGGGGCGCGGCGTGACAGCAAGATTCGCGTAATCCTGCGAGCGGGTGTTCGTATTGCGGATGATGGCCGTGAGCGGCGCGCCGCAGGTATAGCCGTTCACAAGGCCGGAGAGGATCTCCGGCGCGTCGGCCTCCTTGCGCGGCGTCGACCAGACGTTTTTGCCCGGCGCGCGGCGATTCAGAAAGCGCTGGAGCTCGTCCAGATCAACTTTCTCGCCCGCAGGGATGCCTTCGACCGTCACGCCGATGGCAGGGGAATGCGACTGGCCGAAGATGGTCAAATGCAGATTTTCGCCGTAGGTGCTGCTCATAAACCTTCTCCTTTCAAGCTGCTAAAATCCTCCCAAAAGCGGGGATAGGACTTTGCCACGCAGCCGTCGTTGTCGACTGTGATCTCGCCCGTCGCGGCGCAGGCCGCCGTGGCGGCAGACATCGCGAGGCGATGGTCGTTCTGCGTTTCGACCGCGCCGCCGTGCAGCGCGGGAACGCCCGTGATGACAAGGCCGTCTTCTTTCTCTTCGACTTGTCCGCCGAGCGCGCGCAGGAGATTCGCCGTGCTCTTGAGGCGGTCGGACTCCTTGAGCCGCAGCCGGTAGGCGTTTTCGACCCGCGTCTCCCCCTCTGCGACCGACGCAACGACACTCAGCACGGGGATGAGGTCGGGGATGGGTGCGGCGTCGATCATCACGCCATGCAGTGCGCCGCGCCTGACCGTCACGGCGTCTCCGTGCTCGGTGACCTCCGCGCCGAACCGGCGCAAAACGTCCAGCACGCCGCGGTCACCCTGCGAGGACTGCAAATTCAGCCCCTCGACGGTCACGCCCTCTTTCGACAGCGCACCCATGCAGAGGAAGAACGCCGTGTTCGACCAGTCGCCCTCGACGACCGTGCGCTTCGGCAGATGACATCTCTGCTGACCGGGAATCGCCCACATCGCCCCCATTTTGGGGATGGTCAGCTTGGAAAGCTGAAGTGCATCCTCCGTCATGGCGACGTAAGCCGCGGATTCCAGCGGGCCGGACACCATAAGAAGACTGTCTCTGATCAGCAGCGGCAGCGCCATGAGAAGGCCCGAAATATATTGAGAGGACACATTGCCTGCGATCGTATAGTTTCCCCCGATCAGCTGTCCACTGCAATACAGCAGGTCGCCGTCCTCGCGGAGCGTCATGCCATGCTCTTTTAAAACGCTATCCAGCGGGGCGAGCGGGCGCTGGGGCAGCCGCCCCTCGCGGTGGAATACCGCCTGCGCGCCGAGCGCGCCGGCGATGGGCAGCAGGAAGCGCAGCGTCGACCCGCTCTCGCCGCAGTAGAGGTCGCAGCGCCCCTCGGGCACTTTTTTGATCGGAGAGACGAGAAAGCCCGTCTCCATTTCTTCAATTTTCGCGCCGAGCGCGCTCAGGCACTTCGCCGTGGCCGCGATATCGGCGGAAATGCCGTCGCAGACGACCTCGGTCTTCTCCTCGCCGAGCGCCGCGCAGATCAGCAGCCGGTGCGCCTGCGATTTGGATGCCGGGATGCGCACACGTCCCGTGCGCGCGCCGGGTATGATGGTTCTCTTCATCGGATGCCACCATCCTGCATCCAGTCGCGCAGGGCTTCGACGGGGATCGTCTCCATGCGCACCTGACCGATCTTTTCCGGCACGATGAGGTGCATCTTGCCGCCGGAAATCTTCTTGTCGACGAGCTCGGCCTCATAGAGCTTGTCGAGTTCGTAGCCCGTCTCGGTCGGCAGACCATAGCGGTGCAGAATGTCGAGCAGGCGCGCCAGCGTCTCTTCGCCGCAAATGCCGCGCTTGACTGCCGCGCGCGTGACCGTCGCCATGCCGATGGCGACCGCCTCGCCGTGCAGAAGAGAAAAATCGCTGCACTGCTCCACCGCGTGACCAAACGTGTGGCCCAAGTTCAGCGTGCGGCGGCGGCCGAGGTCGTACTCGTCCGCGCCGACGATGTCGCGCTTCATCTGCACGCAGACCTCGATGACGTGCTCGTACTGCTCACGCACGGGCGTTTTGTAGAGTTCTTCAAAGAACGCTGCATTGCCGAGCATCGAATACTTGATGATCTCGGCGCAGCCGCAGCGGTACTGCTCCTCGGGCAGCGTTTCGAGCGTGTTGGGATCGCAGATCACGATGCAGGGCTGATAGAAGCTGCCCGCCTGATTCTTGCCCGTGGGCAGGTCGACGGCGGTCTTGCCGCCGACGGACGAATCGACCGCGGCCAGCAGCGTCGTCGGGATCTGGGCAAAGCCCATGCCGCGCTGATACGTCGCCGCGGCAAAGCCCGCGAGGTCGCCCACCACGCCGCCGCCGAGCGCAACGACCACGTCGCTGCGGCTGAAGCGGTGCTCACCGAGGAAGTGCAGCACATCGGCGTAGGTCGAGAGGTTCTTGCTCCCCTCGCCCGCGGGGAATGTGAAAGAGTGCACACGGTAGCCCGCCTTTTCAAGGGCCTTGACCGTGCGCTCGCCGTAGAGCGCGTAGACCGTGTCGTCCGACACGATGGCGGCCATGCCGGGGGCGCTGACCTCCCGGAGAAGCTCGCCCGCGCGGTCGAGTAAGCCGCGCTCGACCAGCACGTCGTATTCGCGCGAGGCCTTGATATGGATGCTTCGCATCAGCCGTCCACCTCTTCCTTTCTCTTCTTGCCCTCGTCCAGAAGTCGGATAAGGGTCTCTTCGTCGTCATGTTCCATGGCGGTCTTGTATTCGCTCAGGTGCTCGATGTAGCAGTCGATCTCCTTGAGCAGGAATTCCTTGTTTTCCATGAAGAGCTCCGCCCACATGTGCGGCGCGAGCCAGGCAACGCGCGTCATATCCTTGTAGCTGCCGGCGGAAAAGCCCTTGTGCTTTTTCGCTGTGGGGCTCTTGATGTAGGCGTTGGACGCCACATGCGCCAGCTGCGAGGTGAAGGCGATCATCTCGTCGTGCTGCTCGGCGGTTGTGACGGAGTAGCTCCCAAAGCCCGCGGGCGAGAGCAGGTCTTTCACATGGCTGAGTAATTCAATGTCGTCAAAGCGCGGCGGCACGAGCACCATCGGCGCGCCCACGAAGAGGTTCGCCTTGGCGTACTTGAAGCCCGAGAACTGCGTGCCCGCCATCGGGTGACCGCCAAGGTACGTAATGCCGTACTGCTCGGCGATTGGGAAGCACGCCGCGCATACCTTGCGCTTGGTGCCGCAGCAGTCGATGACGACCGTGTGCTTGTCGATCTTTGCCGCGTGATTTTTGAGCCATTCGACCGCCGCCGCGGGTCGGACGGCCAGCAGGATGACATCGCACTCTGCCATCGTCTCGTCCGTCAGCGCCTCGTCCACCGCGCCGCTGATGACGGCGAACGACAAGACATCGCGGTCGATGTCGTGGGCGAGCACACGCTCGCCCGCCTCGTGGTATGCCTTGGCGAGCGAGCCGCCGATCAGGCCGAGGCCGACGATGCCGGCGGTCATTCTGCCACCGCCTCTCTCACGCGGCGCACAGCCTTGGCGAGGTCATCGTACTGCTCGGGGCGCAGGGATTGCGCGCCGTCGCACAGCGCATGGATGGGGTCGTTGTGCACCTCGATGATGAGGCCGTCAGAGCCGCAGGCGGCAGCAGCCAGTGCCATCGGGCGCACGAGGCGCGCAATGCCGGTCGCGTGGCTGGGGTCGACGATGACCGGCAGGTGCGTGAGCTCCTTGAGCATCGGCACAGCCGCAAGGTCGAGTGTGTTTCTCATGTAGTCGTCGTAGGTGCGAATGCCGCGCTCGCAGAGGATGACCTGCTCGTTGCCGCCGGCCATGATGTACTCCGCGCTCATTAAAAGCTCCTTGAGCGTGCTGGCGAGGCCGCGCTTTAAGAGGATGGGCTTTCTCAGCTTGCCGAGCTCGCGCAGCAGGTCGAAGTTCTGCATATTGCGCGCGCCGACCTGAATGACGTCCACATCCTCAAAGAGCGGCAGGTAATTCGTGCCCATGATCTCGGTGACGATGGGAAGGCCGGTCTCCTGACGGGCGATCTTCAGCAGCTCGATGCCCTCCGCCTTGAGGCCCTGGAAATCATAAGGAGAAGTGCGGGGCTTGAATGCGCCGCCGCGCAGCATGTTCGCGCCCGAGGCCTTCACGGCCTTGGCGACCGCGACGATCTGCTCTTCGGATTCGACCGAGCACGGGCCCGCGATCATGCAGAAGTTTCCGCCGCCGACCTTGACGTCGCCCACCTGCACGATCATGTCGTCGGGATGGAACTTGCGGTTGCAGCACTTGAAGGGCTCTGTCACGCGCTTGACGGAGTCGACGATGCTCAAACTCTCGATCAGGTCCATGTCGACGCGCGCCGTGTCGCCGATCAGGCCCAGCACGGTCTGGTACTCGCCCTCGGAGATGTGCACGCCAAGGCCCTGATTTTTGAGCCAGTTGATAAGCTGCTCGCGCTTGTCCTGTTCTGCGCCACGCTTGAGTACGACGATCATAATAATTTCCTCCTTATTGACCGTGAAATATCGCCACAACGAAAAAAAGCGGCACAGGTCTAACCTGTGCCGCATCAAGCAATCTCTTTTCAGAGCCTTTTTGCATCTTTGCATCACAAATTAGCCTTACTACGAATCCATAGTAAAGTAATAATAGTATGCAAAAACGAAAATGCTCTTCATCTTGTGTTGTTTCTCCGTTCGTGGAACTTTATTGGTCTCAGTATAGGATTCTTAACCGAAAATGTCAACCGACAAATTATACAAAACGGATGGGTTTTGCTTTACTCCGCTCAAGTGTTTTGACAACTTTCGCCATTCACACGTCCGCGCCCTCGGCCTTATCGGTCTCGCGGCGCTCTTCGATGGCCTCTTTCAGGATGATATCCTTGACCTTCATCAGTCGGATCGTGTTGGCACGCTCGTTTTCATCGAGCTTCATCGTGATATACTTGATGTTTTGCTGCATCTGCGGAATTTTGACGTATTCGAGCGCGTTGACGCGCCGTCTCGTGCGCTCGATCTCGGCGGCGAGCAGCTGCGTGGCCTTCTCGACCTCGGCAAGGCGGAGCAGGTCGGGCAGAATGTCGCCGAGCTCGCGCACCGCGTCGTCGAGCTCGCCGCTCGTCTGGGCGAAGCCGTATGGATAAATATTCCCGCCGTCCTCGCTCGCGAGCTTGAACTCATAGCGCGGCACCTCGACGCTCATCACGTTCTCCGTGCCCGTTTCGAGCGAAACGCTCTGCTTGGGGCACAATAGCGCCTGCTCAAGCATTTCCGGCGACATCAGCGCGCTCGCCACGGTGAACGAGCCGTAGGCGCGCGCAAGCGACTGCTCCACCTTCTGCCGCAGCGCTAAGTCCTCGCGCACGACCTCCATGAACTGCTTCATCAACTCGTCGCGCTTGTCCTTGAGAAGTTTGTGCCCACGCTGGGCGGTGCGCAGCCGCCCCTTGAGGCGCGTGAGCTCCATGCGGGTGGGATTAACAGTGGTCGTAGGCACTTTTCTCCCCCCTTACTCTTCCTTTTTGAGATACTTGTCGATATACTCCGGTTTGATGCGCTTGAGCTCGCTGCGCGGCAGAAGGGATAAAAGCTCCCAGCCGAGGTCGAGCGTCTGCTCAATGGAGCGGTTCTCGTCCGTGCCCTGCGCGACATAGCGCTTTTCAAACTCGTCGGCAAACTTGGCGTAGAGTAAATCAGTCGGGCTCAGCGCCGCCTCGCCGAGGATCGACATGAGTTCCTTGTTCTCTTTACCGGTGGCATAGGCCGCGAAGAGCTGGTTCATCGTGCCGGAATGGTCCTCGCGCGTCTTGCCCGCGCCGATGCCCTTGTCCTTGAGTCGGGAAAGGCTCGGCAGCACGTCGACCGGCGGATTGATACCGCGGCGGTACAGCTCGCGTGAAAGGATGATCTGCCCCTCGGTGATATAGCCCGTCAGGTCGGGGATGGGGTGGGTCTTGTCGTCTTCGGGCATCGTCAGGATAGGGATCATCGTGATCGAGCCGTCCTTGCCCACCTGACGGCCCGCGCGCTCGTACATCGTCGCAAGGTCGGTGTAGAGGTAGCCGGGATAGCCGCGGCGGCCGGGGACCTCCTTTTTCGCCGCGCTGATCTCGCGCAGGGCTTCTGCGTAGTTCGTGATATCCGTCAGAATGACGAGCACGTGCATCCCGCAGTCGAAGGCGAGATATTCCGCGGCGGTCAGCGCCATGCGCGGCGTCGCGATACGCTCGACCGCGGGGTCGTTGGCAAGGTTCGTGAACAGCACCGTGCGGTCGATGGCGCCGGTGCGCTTGAATTCGTTGACGAAGAACTCAGATTCTTCAAATGTGATGCCGATGGCGGCAAAGACAACAGCAAAGTTGCTCTCGCCGTCCAGCACCTTCGCCTGTCGCGCGATCTGCGCGGCCAGCTGCGCGTGCGGCAGGCCCGAGCCGGAGAAGATCGGCAGCTTTTGTCCGCGGACAAGGGTATTGAGGCCGTCGATGCTTGAAATGCCGGTCTGGATGAACTCGTTGGGGTAGTTGCGCGCCGCGGGGTTCATCGCAAGGCCGTTGATGTCGCGGTGCTCGTCGGCGATGATCGCGGGGCCGCCGTCGATGGGCTGACCCATGCCGTTGAAGACGCGGCCCAGCATGTCGCGCGACACGGCGAGCTGGAGCGGATGGCCCAAAAAGCGGATGCGCGAATCGGCGAGGTTGATGCCCGCCGACGCTTCAAACAGCTGCACGACCGCGCGGTCGCCGTTGACCTCGAGCACCTTGCAGCGGCGCGTGCTGCCGTCGGAGAGGACGATCTCTGCCAGCTCGTCATACGTGACGCCCTGCACATGGTCCACGACCATCAGAGGGCCGGAAATTTCGCGGATGGTCTTATATTCACGGATCATTCTTCTTTCTCTCCTTTCTCAGCGATCGCGGCGATCTGCTCTTCCATCTCGACGAGCAGGTTCGCATAGGCGTCCTTGTACTGGTCGGCAGGCACGCCCTTGGCGCGTCCGATCTTTTCGCGCGCGGGGATGGCGAAGAGCTCGCTTAAATTCCCGCCGCGCTCGGCGGCGCTCAGGCATTGCGTGTCGTACTGGCGGATGAGCGCCAGCATGCGCGCCTGACGGTCGTATTCGGAATAGGCGTCGTTGTCGGCAAACGAGTTCTGCTGCAAAAAGTCCTCGCGGATCATACGCGCGACCTCAAGCGTGATCTGGTCCTTCGCGCTGAGCGAATCCTTGCCGACGAGCTGCACGATCTCGTTGAGGTTCGATTCCTCCTGCAGCATCGCCATGGCCCACTCGCGGTTTTCGAGGAATTCGTGTCCCAGGTGCTCGCTGTACCACGGGCGCAGGGAATCGAGATAGAGCGAATAGGAATTCAGCCAGTTGATGGCCGGGAAGTGGCGTCGGTAGGCAAGTGACGAATCCAGTGCCCAGAAGACCTTGACGATGCGCATCGTCGCCTGCGAGACAGGCTCGGAGAGGTCGCCGCCCGGAGGCGAAACCGCGCCGACGGCGGTGAGGCTGCCCTGCCGCTCGTCGCTGCCGAGGCATTCGACCACGCCCGCGCGCTCATAGAACTGCGCGAGGCGCGAGGACAGATACGCAGGATAGCCCTCTTCACCGGGCATCTCCTCGAGACGGCCCGACATTTCGCGCAGGGCCTCCGCCCAGCGGGAGGTCGAGTCCGCGATGACTGCGACGGCGTAGCCCATGTCACGGAAGTATTCGGCGATGGTGATACCGGTGTAGATGCTCGCTTCGCGCGCCGCGACCGGCATATCCGAGGTGTTGGCGATGAGCACCGTGCGTTTCATCAGACTCTCGCCCGTGCGCGGGTCGACGAGCTCGGGGAATTCGCGCAGAACGTCGGTCATCTCGTTGCCGCGCTCGCCGCAGCCGATGTAAACGACGAGATCCACGTCCGCCCACTTGGCAAGCGCATGCTGCATGACGGTCTTGCCGCTGCCGAACGGGCCCGGGATCGCCGCCGTGCCGCCCTTGGCTACGGGAAAGAACGTATCCACAATGCGCTGGCCGGACTGGAGCGGCGTGACGGGCGGGTACTTCTTCGTGTAGGG
>UMJB01030957.1_pt1 | contig 12030 bp, 10 predicted proteins | sample 1965961 | NCBI WGS metagenome assembly UMJB01 (sample SAMEA4836139, study PRJEB28245) | human gut metagenome | biome: gut microbiome; material: fecal sample | place: Denmark | collected 2008
TTCAGATTTGTTGATATGATCGTAGACTTCCTGCGCATGATGCGTTCATTTATGCACAAAAACAACTGGGAAGAGACAAAGCTGTTTGTAAGTTCAGTTCCCAGGTCGTCGATGATCAGCAGATCGCTGTCAAATACAAATTCCTGTCCTTCTGTTTTATCTCTGGAGAATTTGGAGTCTGCCAGCAGTTCAAACAGATCAAATGCGGAAAAGTACATAACGCAATGTGCTGATTCCAGAAGATCATGAGCAATACAGTGAGAAAGAAAAGTCTTACCCACACCGGTATCACCGTAAAGAAACAGATTCTCAAAGGAACTGTCAAAATTTCTCACAAAACCTCTGGCAATATCATAAGCTCTCCGGGCCGTCTCTCTTTCTGTCAGTCCGGTAGCTTCGTTCTTCATTGTATCAGAATAATAATCAAAAGAAAAGTGGTCAAAGTTTTCTTTTTTGAGAATTTCTTTTAAATTGGACTGCGTATAGAGCAGTTCTATCTCTGCTTTCTTAAAACAGGTACATTTTTGGCTTCCGATGTAACCTGTATCCTGACAGACCGGACACTTATATGGAAGTTCCAGATAATCCTCCGGATATGAGTTACATACCAGCAGGGCATTGCGCTCCTGGGACAGAAGAGAGATTGCAGCTTTAAGGTCCTCAAGACCTGATGATTCTCCGCTTAAGAGTGCTCTTGCTTTTTTGGCGCTTAAGGTGGCAACCTCTTCATCTATTTCGTGGATGCGCGGGATTTTTTTATAAATCTCCTGAGTACGCTCCTCCAGAATACGTCTGTTCTGAGACTGGGTCTTGCTGTATTCCCGCATGATCGTATCATACTGATAATTCTGTAAAGGCATGACTTCACACCCTTTCGTTTGTTTTTTTGTAGCTGTTCAGTGACTTTCAGACGATTATGTCACTGCCGTTACTGATTCAGTAATTTCTTTTCATATTCGTTAAAGTCATACTGTCGCTGATGGAAATTGTTAAACCGGTTTGATGCAGCCGGTTTGGAAGCTGCTTTTCGCTGGGTATTCTTTTCCAGCTTCTGTCGCTGATGCTGAGCATCGAGGAGCCGGACATCTGCAAGTGTACGGACATTTTTATCTTTCCATCCGGAAAGGATTTTATCTGCATACTGGAAACTTGGCTGTCCGGTAGAGAGAACTGTACGGCTGCAGGCTTCCTGGATGATATCCATGGTAAAACCATAATCATTCAGCCAGGTGTTCATAAGAGAAATCTCTGTATCTACCGGATTTCGTCCGCTGATTCCCATTGATTTAAAAATAGTAAAGTATTCTTTGGCATAACGGGAATTTGCCTCTTTTGCCATGGTGACAGTGGTGATTCCCTCATCTGCCCAGGCAAGAGCAACGGTTTCTATGTAACGCATACTCTTATGCCCGCGGCTGACACTGTATTCGATCAGGTACTCGATCAGATCAGGCGAGAATTTCAGCTCATCATAGAAAAACAGGATCTTTTTCATCTCGGTAGGAGTGAGCGTTTTGCCGAGATACTGTTCTGCGATATAGAGGAGCTGTACGATCTCATCATTTTGCTTTAATTCTTTTACACGGTCAGGAGACAGTGCAGTGGCTGATCTGGTGGTCTGCTTCACAGGCTGTGCCGGCGCAGAAGAAGTCTGGGTTTCTGTTTTTGTAACAGGGGCTGCCGAAACAGGTGTGTCGGAAGCAGCAGATTTTACAGGTGGTACATTCAATATGATATCTGCTATATCTTCGTTATTTCTGTAGGTTAAAGTAAGGAGTTTTTCTTTCTCCCAGTATTTCAGAGCGCGGATAATGTCACGTTCTGTACAGAAGAAATGATCAGCCATCTGCTCCAGACTGAAGGGTACAGAGGTGTCAGAAAGAAGCCTCAGAAGATAGATATATACTTTCACAAATTCTCCATTGGCCCCAGGCATATAGTTGTCTATGAAATTGTTGGTTAATACAGTTACTTCCGCATTGCGGGAATTCTGTAAAGTGATCATAGCCATGAATTTCCACTCTCTTTCATAATAATAAGATGTTAGGGTCAAAAGGTATTTTGCCCCTAACCTGATATCCACGAATTGCTCCGCTGCAAAGCAGCTCCCACAATTCTCAAACATTCGAAATCCGCTGATTTACTGCGTAAATCGCTACTTTCTCATGTTTGGCGGGTCCCAAGTTCAAAAGTCTTATCGTGCAAGCACGAACGACTTTTTGACCTTTTGACCCTGATATCATAATAATAAGATGTCAGAGTAAAAAAAGATATTTTTCCTCTGACTTGATATCTATGAATTATAGCACAACATTTTTTAAAAGAGAATAGGGGATTTTTGTCGAAGATTTCATCCACATTTGAATGTGGATAATGTGGATAATGTGGAAAGGTGAAATGTGGTATATATTATTGGAAACCTGAAAAATGTTGAATTTCAGGGAAAAACGGAGTATTACGGGGACGAATAATGTCGAATTATGTTAAGTGATTTATGCACATATACATCCACATATGCAGGCAGATGAAAATGTGTATAACGATGTGGAAAATGTGGATAAGTGATCTGAACTGTTATAAATAAAGGAAGAATTGAGGGGGATAAAATGTTTATAACTTTTTAATGGAAATTGTCGACAGAGACACAAGTGTTCAGTATCTTCTATTGCTATAAGTGCTATAAGTTGGGCGGTTGTAAAAAACAGGACAATTCTGAAAAATTATTTTCCGAATTGTCCTGTGTAAATTGCTGATATTTATGTCAGGCAGAAACATTATTTACCCAGCAGATGCTCCCCGATATTTACAACATCTCCGGCTCCCATGGTGATGAGCAGATCACCCTCCTGGCAGTTGGAGAGCAGATAATTCTCAATCTCATCAAAGGTAGGGAAATACTCGCAGGGAGTTCCCAGTTCCTGAATACGCTTCTGCAGATCTTCAGAAGAAATTCCCAGAGTATCGGTTTCTCTTGCTGCATAAATATCCGCAACTACCACATGATCTGCCAGGCTGAGTGCTTTGGCAAACTCCGGAAGCAGAGCTTTGGTACGGGTATATGTATGTGGCTGGAATACACACCATAATTTCTTATGGGGATAATTGTGTGCGGCATGAAGAGTTGCTTCAATTTCTGTAGGATGATGTGCATAATCGTCTACGATCGTAACCCCTGCAACTTCTCCTTTATACTGGAAACGGCGGTCTGTTCCTGTGAAACTTCCAAGTCCCTTGATGATCACTTCTTCGGAAAGACCAAGAAGATGACCGAGGGCAATTGCTGCCAGTGCATTGGAAACATTGTGGATGCCCGGCACTTTCAGATAATAGCTGCCAACCTTAACGCCATTGCGCAGAACGGAGAAGGAAGCATGTCCATATTTGTCATAAGTGATATCTGCTGCCTGATAATCTGCATCATGTTCCAGACCATAAGTGATCACATTACATGGAAGATCCCGGATGATATCTTCATATTTCGGAGTATCTGCATTGATGATCAGTGTACCGTCAGCAGGAAGAAGCTCTGCAAAGCGGCGGAAGGAATGACGGATATCGTCAATATCCTTAAAGAAATCCAGATGGTCTGCATCCATATTCAGGATAATACTGATCTTCGGGAAAAAGCTCAGAAAGCTGTTTGTGTATTCGCAGGCTTCTGTGACAAAAGTCTCAGAATTGCCTACGCGGATGTTTCCGCCGATAGCAGGAAGAATACCTCCCACACTGATGGTCGGGTCACAGTCTCCTGCAAGAAGAATGTGAGATACCATAGATGTTGTGGTTGTTTTTCCATGAGTTCCGGAAATGGCAACAGGAGTATCATAATTCCTCATGATCTGTCCGAGAAGCTCTGCACGTGTGAGCATTGGAAGTCCTTTTTCCTTTGCACAGGCAAATTCCGGGTTGTCAGGATGGATAGCTGCGGTATATACCACAACATCTACGTCATCGGTAATGTTTGTGGCACGCTGTCCGTAATAGATGGTGGCTCCCTTTTTCTCCAGTGCCTGGGTAAGAGGACTGGATTTGGAATCGGAACCGGAAATGACAAAATCCTCGCCGAGAAGAATCTCGGCCAGTCCGCTCATGCTGATGCCGCCGATACCGATAAAATGTATATGAAGTGGTTTGTGAAAATCTATCTGATACATAGTATGTTCTCCTTGATTAATTATTTACAAATCTTTATAAATCCGGTAACTGTAACATATTCGCATAGTTACTGGAACTGTTTTATCTGTCTGTTTATTATACTCCCTGTGCCTTAAAATGAAAAGGACTTCTTTTGGTTGATAAAAAATTACAAAAAACGACATTGGATATATAAAAAATGCCTAATAATATATCGGTGGAAATACAGACTCAATAAAAAAACGTGTGCAAAAATCATAAAAAAACAAAAAATGAGAAACAAAAATTGTAAATAATGTTCACTAACAGATAAAAGTGTGTTATAATTAAATAATCATAACCTGTAACTGTTCAGTGCCTCGCGAAACAGCAGACTGACGAATAGTTACCATAACTACAACAAGAGGTGATTGCATGATTAAGAAAGAAATGATAGCTATGCTTCTGGCCGGCGGTCAGGGCAGCAGACTGGGTGTACTGACAGAAAAAGTAGCGAAACCTGCAGTTGCTTTTGGCGGGAAATATCGTATCATAGATTTTCCTTTAAGTAACTGTATTAATTCAGGCATCGATACAGTAGGTGTATTGACACAGTATCAGCCATTGCGACTTAATACACATATCGGAATTGGTATTCCATGGGATCTTGACAGAAACGAAGGTGGTGTAACAGTACTGCCGCCTTACGAGAAGAGTACCAGCAGTGAGTGGTACACAGGAACAGCCAATGCAATCTTCCAGAATATGGATTACATGGAACAGTATAATCCGGATTATGTCCTGATCTTATCCGGTGACCATATCTATAAGATGGATTATGAAGTAATGCTTGATTTCCATAAAGCGAATAAAGCGGATGTGACGATTGCCTGTATGCCGGTACCTATTGAGGAAGCAAGCCGTTTTGGTATCATGGTAACAGATGACATAGGACGCATTACGGAGTTTGAGGAGAAACCGGAGCATCCAAGCAGCAATCTGGCGTCCATGGGAATTTATATTTTCAGCTGGCCTGCTTTAAAGGAAGCACTGATGTCTCTGAAGGATCAGAACAGCTGTGATTTTGGCAAACATGTTCTTCCATACTGCAAGGAGAAAGGTGAAAGACTTTTCGCCTACGAATACAATGGATACTGGAAGGATGTAGGAACACTGGGTTCTTATTGGGAGGCCAATATGGAACTGATCGATATTATTCCGGAATTTAATCTCTATGAAGAATTCTGGAAGATTTACACAAAGGGAGATATTATCCCGCCTCAGTATATTTCGGCAGATGCGGTTACAGACAGATGTCTGATCGGTGAGGGTGCAGAAATTTACGGGGAAATACATAATTCTGTGATCGGACCAAATGTTGTGATCGGAAAAGGCAGCGTGATCCGTGATTCCATTATCATGCGCAATTCTACCATTGGTGAGGGCGTACAGATGGATAAGGCTATTATTGCCGAGGATGTTACTATTGGAAACAATGTTGTACTGGGATGTGGTGAGGAAGCACCGAATGTGCTGAAACCTGCAGTTTATGCATTTGGAATTGCTACGGTTGGTGAACGCAGCGTGATCCCGGATAATGTAAGGATCGGAAAGAATACAGCAATCTCAGGTATAACTGTTCCTGAGGATTATCCTGATGGTGAGCTGGCCGGCGGACAGGTAATTACAGCAAAGGACGGTGACGAATAATGAGAGCGATAGGTATTATTTTGGCTGGCGGTAATAATAACCGCATGAGAGAATTATCAAATAAGAGGGCAATCGCAGCAATGCCGATTGCCGGAAGCTACAGAAGTATCGACTTCGCACTGAGCAACATGGCGAGTTCTCATATTCAGAGAGTTGCTGTTCTGACACAGTACAATGCCCGTTCTCTGAATGAACATTTAAGCTCTTCCAAATGGTGGGATTTCGGAAGAAAACAGGGTGGTCTCTTTGTATTTACACCTACGATCACAAAAGAGAACAGTCTGTGGTATCAGGGAACAGCAGATGCTATTTATCAGAATCTGGAATTCCTTAAAAGCAGTCATGAACCATATGTAGTGATCGCATCCGGCGACTGCGTTTATAAGATGGATTACAACAAGGTTCTTGAATATCATATTGCGAAACGTGCAGATGTTACGGTAGTATGCACTACCTGCGATAATCCCAGTGAGATTGAAAGATTTGGTGTTCTCCGTATGAATGAGGACTGCAGGATTGAGGAATTTGAAGAGAAGCCAATGGTTTCTTCTTATAATACAATTTCAACAGGTATCTATGTTATCCGAAGAAGACAGCTGATCGAGCTGATCGAGAGAGCTGCGCTGGAAGGCAGACATGATTTTGTAAAGGATATTCTGATCCGCTACAAGAATCTTAAGAGAATCTATGGATATAAGATTGACACATACTGGAGCAATATCTCCACAGCAGAAGCATATTATAAGACAAATATGGATTTCCTGAAACCGGAGATCAGAAACTATTTCTTCAAACAGGAACCGACAATTAAGACAAAGATTGATGATCTGCCTCCTGCAAAATACAATCCGGGAGCACAGGTGAAGAACAGCCTGGTTGCCAGCGGATGTATTATCAATGGTACGGTGGAGAATTCCGTTCTTTTTAAAGACGTATTTGTAGGAAATAACTGCGTGATCAAGAACTCTGTGATTTTAAACAATGTATATCTGGGAGATAATACTCATATTGAGAACTGCATTGTTGAAAGCCGGGATACTATTCGTGCAAATTCGTATTACTGCGGCGACGGTGAAGTGAAGATCGTCGTGGAGAAAAATGACAGATATATACTGTAAATAAAACAGCCGGATAGATTCGGTAAATCGAAAGGAGTAAATTTGTATCATGAATATTACTGACGTGCGTGTGAGGAAGGTAGCAAAAGAAGGAAAGATGAAGGCGGTTGTTTCCATAACGATCGATGATGAATTTGTAGTACATGATATCAAGGTGATTGAAGGAGAAAAAGGGTTATTTATCGCTATGCCAAGCCGTAAGGCAACAGACGGAGAATATCGTGATATTGCACATCCGATCAATTCTGCAACACGTGACAGGATCCAGACGATCATTCTGGACAAGTTCCAGGAAGTTATGGATGCGGAACCGGAAGAAGCTGCAGCTGCGGAATAACCGGTGAATAAAGAACTGTAAACAGATAAGAAGCACAGGCACTGTCTCTGAAAAAGGGGCAGTGCCTGTTTTTTGTTGAGCATTAGTGAAGATAAAATGTTGTTACTGTTCACTGGCAGTATCCCGCGAGGTGTTTTTTGTGAGCGAAGGTCACAGAAAACCCGAGACATACCGCGCGACTTTATGCGATTAGCATAAAGTCTGTGCATCGCGAAGCGTGTTACTGAGAACGGAGTGAACAGCGACAAAATGTTACATAATTATTACATAAATTAATAAAAAGTGTTGATTTTTTTACGAAATATGATATACTGGGTTTCAGATTAACGAGAAAGGTGATTAATTTATGAAGAAAAAAGTTTTTTCATTACTGCTGGCCGGAATGCTTACTTTTTCCATGGGAACAACTGCATATGCAACAGAAGATGCGATTGCTGATATGCAGGCTCAGAAACAGCAGGCAGAAGCCGGACTTGCCCAGACACAGGCGAATATTGACAGCCTTCAGAGCAAGAAGCAGGAGCTGGAGAACTATCTGTCTGATTTGAATACACAGTATGAAGACCTGACTAATGCAATTTCTGAACTCAGCATACAGGCCGGAGAGAAAGAGAATGAGCTGAAACAGCTTCACACAGAATTAAAGAAAGCCAAGAAGGCATTAAATAAACAATATGATGATATGAAGCTCCGCATCCAGTATATGTATGAGAATGGCGGTACATCTGCATTAGAGACTTTGCTGTCATCTAAGGATCTTTCTGAGTTCCTCAACAATGCAGAGAGTGTTGCGAAGATTTCCCAGTATGACAGGACTATGCTGGAGAAATGCGAGAACCTTCAGAACACTATCAAAGATCAGGAAACAACTGCTGAGGAAGAGAAGGCTGCTATTGATCAGCTTCTTGAAGAGAGAGCGGCCAAACAGCAGGAGGTTCAGAATCTTGCAGCAAGCACAAGTGATAACATATCTTCCTATGTAAGCCAGATCAGCGCAAGCCAGGAAGAAGCAGCAGCACTGACTGCAGAAATCAACAATGCAGATAACAGCATTGCTCAGCTTGTGCAGCAGGCAGAACAGGAAAAAGCAGCCAGAGAGGCAGCGCAGGCACAGGCCGAAGCAGAGGCGGCAGCGGCACAGGAACAGGATGCAGAAGAGAGTTCTGATGATTATGAAGAAGATACAGATTCCTATGAGGAAGACTCTTCGGACAGTCAGGATTCTTCGGAGACTGAAGGATCTGAGGATACTTCTGAAGATTCAGGGGATTCTGATGATGAAGATACATACGAAGAGAACGATGCAGATTTCTATGAGGGAGACTCTGACAGCAATGAATCAGAAGATACATCTGACAGCCAGGCATCCTCAGACAGTTCTTCCGGTCAGGGAAAATACCTTGGCAACTTTACACTGACTGCATATTGCAACTGTGCACAGTGCTGCGGTACAGCAGGTAACCTGACAGCCAGCGGAACAGTTCCGACAGCAGGACGTACTGTAGCTATGGCGGGAGTACCCTTTGGAACACAGCTTCTGATCAACGGAAATGTATACACAGTAGAGGATCTGGGAACACCTTATGGACATGTTGATATTTATTGTGACAGCCATTCAGAAGCATTAAGCTTCGGACTTCAGTCTGCTGAGGTTTATCAGTTGAACTGATAACAAAACAATAATGTGATTAAGAACTCTGGTAAAACAGGGTTCTTTTTTTCGGATTTTTACCCGGATTGCTATAACATAGGTGGTTTAACTTGAGGATTCAGATGCCTGATGATAAAATGATATATCAGATTTATATACGGTAAAATATAATTGGAATGGAGATAAACAATGAGAATCTGTGGCTTTAATAAAACGACATTGCTGGACTATCCGGGAAAGGTAGCCAGTACTATATTTCTGGGTGGATGCAATTTCCGCTGTCCGTTCTGTCAGAATGGTATATTGGTTGTGGCTCCCGGAGAACAGCCGGATTACAGTCAGGAGGAACTTTTGACTTTTTTGAAAAAAAGAAAGGGAATTCTGGACGGGGTCTGCATTTCAGGAGGGGAACCTACACTGTCAGATGGTCTGGAGGAATTTCTGGGAAAAATCAAAGAGCTGGGCTATGCTGTTAAACTGGACACCAATGGCTCACGTCCGAAGATTGTAAAACATCTGGCAGAAGCCGGACTGATCGATAAAGTAGCTATGGATATCAAAGCCTGTCCGGATAACTATGGAAATCTGACCGGAATAGAAAAGCCTGATATGGACAGTATTTTTGAGACAGCAGATTTTCTGCTGCATGGGAATCTGGACTATGAATTCAGAACAACAGTAGTACGGGAACTGCATACGCAAAAGGATTTTGAAGAAATCGCCGGGTGGCTGGCAGGAGCGAAAGAATATTATCTGCAGGCTTATAAGGACTCAGATGGAGTCCTCAGGCCTGGATATGGAAGCTATACTTTTGAAGAACTTCAGAATTTTCAGAAGATTCTTCAAAAGACGATTTTATCTGTGGGAATCCGGGGCATCGATTAAACGATACCAGTAACCGCCGCGCATTTTTGGAATCTCTATATAGCTGCTTTCTTTGAAGTAAGGAAAGCCAAACATATTTGCCATAAAGCGTTCCTGCTGATTATAAACGCCGGGAACGCCGAGGATATACTGTCCGTTATTTCTTTGTCCTAAAAGCAAATATCCGAAATTATAATGCCCATACTGGAGAAAACGGTTATTGCGCAGTGCACAGTAATACCGCGGAAAATGCTTCAGGTCATCAAGGTGTATCTTCCATGCAGAAATCAGTTCGCCATCGGAGAAGGGGGAAAATTCGGCAGAGGTTTTTCTGTTTTCTGCATTTCTTTCCGGGACAGGATTGCCGGCATTTTCAGAACTATTGGAATCTTCAACAGTATTATCTGAGATATAGGATGACTCTGTTCCTGGCTTGTTATCAGATGTTCCCTGAGCCGGAATGTTGGCAGACGGTTCAATTGATAAAGAATCGTCAGGAACTTTTGTAAGCGAGGTATCTTCGGGTTTTTCTGAAATATCTTCAAGTTCTTCGGGCATTTCCTGTAATACCATATCTGCCGGAACTTCGGGTTTCTGTGAAGTGATTTTCGCAGATTCAGGAATATCTGCGTCAGGCATAGTTTTTATTTCATGGAAATTCTCCGGACGTATAGGCTGATCGTCCCATTCAGTACCAAAGAATCCGCCAGTATCTGAAGTAATGATCATTCCGCCCAACTTACCCATTGCAACGCCGGAGTCATTCATATCTGTTGCATCTGTTATGATCAGGCATTCTACAGTTTCTTTTTCTGTCTCGCAGGTATCCAGAAGAATTCCGTTGATCAGGCCATCCTTTCGTGTAAATCCATAAATATTGCATTTTACATTTTCAGGCAGCCCCGGACAATGCAGATGAATCTCAACAGAACATTGCTGATCTTTTACTTCAACTTTAATAAATCCGCAATTGCTGCCTTTCTTTCCGCTTTCATAGTCATATACATATGCGATAAAACGCCGATATCCAGCCAAAATCCTTCCTCCGTAAAACCAGATTCAATAATGTATATGACCATCAGAAGAAAATATTCGAAAAAATTAAAAAAATTTGAAAAAATCTATTGACAAACTGCGATTTTATTAATATAATAGCACTTGCATTGACGAAGCGTGGCTCAGTTTGGTAGAGCGCTGCGTTCGGGACGCAGAGGTCGTGGGTTCGAATCCCGTCGCTTCGACTACGCATAGGAAGTCTGAAACCAATTGGTTTTCAGGCTTTCTTTTTGCTATTCTGGTAGTGATGCAACAGCAGAAAGGAAAAGAAAAGTTGACAGATCAGGAACGTTTTATGAAAGAAGCTATCCGTCAGGCGAAGAAGGCAGAAGCTCTGGAAGAAGTGCCAATCGGCTGTGTGATCGTGCATGAGGGTAAGATCATCGCACGTGGATATAACAGAAGAAACACAGATAAAAATACACTCTCCCATGCAGAACTGAATGCAATCCGCAAAGCCAGTAAAAAACTTGGAGACTGGCGGCTGGAGGGATGCACTATGTATGTGACGCTGGAACCATGCCAGATGTGCTCCGGGGCACTTGTCCAGTCCAGAATAGATGAAGTAGTGATCGGCTGTATGAATGCCAAAGCGGGCTGCGCAGGTTCTGTGATGAATCTTTTGCAGGTGGATGGATTTAATCATCAGGTAAAGATTATACAGGGAGTTCTGGAAGAGGAATGTTCTTCTATGTTGTCTGAGTTTTTCAGAAAGCTTCGTGAGAAAAAGAAGCAGGAAAAGGCAGCCCTTAAAGCTGCACAGGAAAATCCGGAGGGAGAACCGGAACAATAAAAGTAAAAGACAGACAAAAACAGGAAGAATCTTAAAGGCAATAGGAGTAATAAAAGTAATAGAAGTAACAGGATTAATGTTACAGGCAGAAATAAAAAGAGGCGAATAAAAAGAATGAAAAAAGATACAACAAACGACATGACCGTCGGCAGTCCGGTGAGTCTGATAATAAAATTTATGATCCCAATGTGCCTGGGAAATCTTTTTCAGCAGTTTTATAATATTGCAAAATCTTGTTGGGAAAATTTATCGGAGTAAATGCCCTTGCAGCTATCGGAAGCACCGGTTCACTGATGTTTTTTGTGACCGGCTGGCTGAATGGACTCAGCAGTGGATTTGCGATTATCGTAGCCCAGATGTTCGGAGCGAAAAAGTTTGACAGGATGCG